>Ga0209718_1000028_pt1 | contig 195392 bp, 143 predicted proteins | sample AD_JPNAS1_MetaG_FD_184420 | JGI IMG/M metagenome (GOLD analysis project Ga0209718, IMG submission 184420) | Active sludge microbial communities of municipal wastewater-treating anaerobic digesters from Japan - AD_JPNAS1_MetaG (SPAdes) (version 2) | ecosystem: Engineered > Bioreactor >...
GCCCCTGCGGGAACTGGCACTGCGAGCTTCACCTATGCAATCACCCAGGCCGACATCGATGCGGGGCATGTGCTGAACACGGCATTGGCCACGGGCGAAGATCCCGACGGCGGTACTGTTACTGACACCTCAGGTACGGATATAGATAATGACGATCCGACGGATACTCCGCTACCGCAGAGTCCTACGATTGCTTTGGTTAAGAGTGGCGACTACCAGGGTGACCCGACGGCTGCAAAAGTTGGTGATAAGATCATTTACACGTTTGTGGTTACCAACACTGGAAACGTTACGGTCAGCGACCTGGTCATTGACGATGAGAAACTTGGTCTCATTGGTCTGGCTGTGGTACCTGGCACCTTGGCCCCTGCGGGAACTGGCACTGCGAGCTTCACCTATGCAATCACCCAGGCCGACATCGATGCGGGGCATGTGCTGAACACGGCATTGGCCACGGGCGAAGATCCCGACGGCGGTACTGTTACTGACATCTCTGGCACGGCGGTGGACAACGACACGCCGACAATTATAATTCTTTGTCCTTTGATCCAGACCTGGATGGCTGAGCTGAAGGAGTGCGCCGTGACCACCGATGGAAATCCAAAGGCTTACTTCGCCCTCAAAGATGCGGATGGCAGGGTCAGCACAAGTTATTATGACCATGAGGTTCCGGAAGGTGTTACAGTGACCTATTACGATTCCTACACCCATGCACAGGATGCCACGGAACCCCTGGATAAGGAATCCTACCTGTCAACCACGGCCAATGTTTGGGCACGGGTTGCCAATGGTGACTGCTACGGCATTGATATTGTCGAACTGGTGGTTTACACACCCGGGACGATCAATCTGTCGGCGACTGATGTTTCCTGCAGCGGCAAAGACGACGGAGCCCTGACCATCAACATGCAGGGCGCACCCTATCCTTTTACCATTCACTGGATTGCCGGTGGTTTGACCGATGTCACCATTGAAAATGCGTATACCCATACCTGGCCAAATCTTGGTCCGGGTACCTACACTGCTATCATTACCGACGGCAACGGTTGCAGCCTGGAACGGAGTGTTACCCTTACGGAACCTCCGGTACTGCAAGCTTCTGTTTCATCCACTGGTGATGTAAGCTGCTATGGCGGAAACGACGGAACAGCAACAGTAATGGTTTCGGGAGGAACACCTCCTTACCAAATCCTCTGGAGCAATGGCTCTACGAATGCGTTGGCCACAGGGTTGATAGCCGGCACCTACGATGTGACTGTGACCGATGCTAGGGGCTGCGAGGCCACGGCGGAGGTATCGCTGACAGAACCGTTGCCGCTGCTGGTGACGGCAGAAGTGACCAGTGATGCGAGTTGCAATGAGGACCACGGTGAGGCCACGGCCATGGCCGAAGGTGGCACGGCCCCATATACCTACATCTGGAGCAACGGGTTCCAGGAAACAACCTATGGCAGTTCAACGATCACAGGCCTGGTGGCAGGTGCTTACCAGGTAACGGTCATGGATGCCAACGGATGCGAAGTGGTCGACGGTGTGATGATCCGGGATCTGGGCGGACTGACCGCCATTGTGGATATGCATAGGGATGTGAGCTGCTATGGTGGCAGTGACGGGGCGATCTCGATCACTGTATCGGGCGGCACGGGTCCGGGTACCTATATTTATGACTGGGACAGCAGCAACGGCTTTGCATCGACCGGAGAAGATATCATGGACATCCCGGCAGGGTTGTACAAGGTGGTAATTTACGACGGTAACGGCTGCATGGCGGTGCTGAAGAACATAGAAATCACCCAGCCCGACCAGTTGGTGGTAGAAGAAACAGACAACCAGCCGGTGAGCTGCTACGGAGAAAGTGACGGCTCCGCCGCCGTGGCTGCGGCCGGTGGTACGGCTCCCTATACCTACGACTGGCTCGACAGGGGTGGTGCAGACGATGAAGCATGGCAAAGCGGATTGGCAGCCGGCAATTACACCATCCTGGTGACCGATGCCAACGGTTGTGAAGAGATCATCAATGTGATCATCACTCAACCGGCACTGCTGACAGCGGAAGCCTCGGTGCCTGCCGACGGCCATGTAAGTTGCTTCGGTGGCAACGATGGTGAGGCAACGGTGACCGTCACAGGCGGTACCGAACCCTACACCTATGAGTGGAGCAACGGTTCTTCCGACAAAACGGCCACCGGTCTGACCTTCGGAAGCTATCAGGTGGTGGTGAAAGATGCCAATGGCTGCATGGTGACTTCCAATTGGGTCGACATTCTCCAGCCGGAGTCCGCGGTTCAGGTGGTCATCACGGCTACGACCAACCCGAGTTGTGAAGGAAATATCAACGGTTCGGCCACGGCAGAGGCAAGCGGCGGAATACCTCCTTATACCTATCTCTGGAGCAATGGCCAGACCGGTGCTACGGCAACCGGACTTACCGCCGGGACGTACCTGGTTACCGCCACCGATGCCAACGGGTGTGAGGAAACCACCGCAGTGGTACTGAACGATCCCAACGGACTGACGGCAGTATTCACCAGTTGGAAGGACGTTACCTGTAATGGCGGAAATGATGGCCGGGCAACCCTGGTGGTCAACGGCGGAAAATCGCCCTATGACTTTGTATGGAGCAACGGATTTGTGCAAAACGACGTTTCCGGTCCCAATGCCACCTCGATAGCTACCGGACTGACCGCAGGTCTGATCACCGTTCAGGTGACTGATGCAGGCGGATGCCAGGTGATGGCGGTCATAGAAATTGAACAGCCTGCACCGGTAGGCGGCACACCTGTGGTGGTCCACCCGGTCAGCTGCTATGGCGGAAACGACGGAAGCGCCCTGGTGGTGGCAAGCGGTGGAACAGCGCCCTATACCTATCTGTGGAGCAATGGTCAGAATACCTTTATGGCTGATCATTTGACAGCGGGGAACCATACCGTGACGATTACCGACTACAACAGATGTACGGCAACCGTCTATGTGACCGTCCCGGGTCCGCAGGCACCGCTGGCGGTGACAGCTTCCGGAATCGATGTGAAATGCTTCGGAACCTCCACGGGAATGGCCACCGTCACCTCGGTGACCGGCGGAACGCCGCCCTACAGCTATTCCTGGAATACAACCCCGGTACAGACTTCCGCTACGGCTGTCAATCTGGCGGCAGGAATCTATACCGTAACCGTTACGGATAAGAACAACTGCAGCACAACTGCCACCGCGGTGGTCAGCCAGCCGGCAACACCGGTTACCCTGGGTACACCCGTGGTCACTGATGCCGACTGCTCCGGTAACCAGACCGGCGGGGTACAACTATCTGCTTCCGGCGGAACAGGTACCTTAAACTACAAGTTGAGCACAGGTCTGACAAATACCACGGGAATCTTTACCAACCTGGTGGCGGGTGTCTATACCTACACGGTGACCGACATGAATGGATGTTCGGCAACGGGAGGGTTCCAGATCACCGATCCGGTCAGCCTAGTCCTCACTGTGAAGGCAGTTGTCAACCCGTCATGCTGGGGTGAAGCCACCGGCGGTGCCAGCGTGGAAGCCTCCGGCGGAAGCGGGGAGTACAGCTTTGCCTGGAAAGATGCCCTGGGCTTTATCATCCCCAGCAGCAGCTTCCTGAACAGCAGCTCGGTGACCAACCTCAAAGCGGGGATCTACACCGCCATGGTGGTGGATACCAAAGGTTGCTCCGCTGTTCAGACGGTGACCATCACCCAACCTGCCCAACTGTCGGCAGTGATCACTTCTTTCGAAGGGGTGAGCTGCCAGGGTGCGGCTGATGGAACAGCTACCGTTGATGTGAGCGGTGGAACCGCACCTTATCGCTATGCCTGGAATACGGTGCCGGTGCAAACCGCACCAACCGCCACTGGCCTGGCAGCAGGCATCTACACGGTGAACATCACCGATGCCAACAACTGCACGACCTCTGTTTCGGTGAACATCCCGGCAGGTAAGATAATGACCATTGATCCGCTGGCTGACCTGGGGACTTACTGTCCGGAAAGTGAAATCCCGGCTATCCTCCTGTCGGCACAGCCTGCCAATGCTTCTACAGTATTCACCTGGACGGTTTCGGGTGATGACATCGGACTCTCCAACGGACTTTCCACGGGCATCAACCCGAATATTCCATCCTTCACTGCATCGGCAGCGCCGGGTACGGCGATGATAACCGTCACCGCCACGTTGGGTGCATGCTTCGATACCGAAGTCTTTACCATCACCGTGGGTGATGATGTTTCTCCGGTTCTCCGAGGGGTGCCCGCCGACCTTACGGTTTCCTGCGATGCCGTTCCTCCGGCGGGGACTGGAGTGTATGCCACCGATAACTGCGATTCCGATCCCGATGTGGTCTTCTCGGAACAGCGCGTGGATGGCAGTTGTGAATTCAGCTACACCCTCCTGCGAACCTGGACGGCCACCGACGGAGCTGGAAATAGCACTGCTGTGACCCAGACCATCCTCGTAGAGGACAACGAAGTGCCCGTGGTGGTGAGCTGTCCGCAGGATATTTCCGTCGACAACGATCCGGGAGGTTGCGGAGCCGTGGTGACTTACACCGTGCCGCTCTTCGAAGACAACTGCGGCGGAACTGCCGAAGGGATGCTGACCGAAGGGTTGGCTTCCGGGGAAATCTTCCCGCCGGGAACCACCAAGGTGACCTACAGCTATACCGATGCCTGCGGAAACGGGCCGGTGACCTGTACCTTTACGGTCACAGTGGCACCATGTGGTGGCCTGACCATCTCGGGAAATGTATTCCATGACCTGGATAAGCTCGAAAATGGTAAGGTAGACGGTATAGGTACCAACGCAGGTGGCTTATACGCCAACCTGGTCAACCCGGCCACCGATGCCGTTATCTCAAGTGTCGCAGTAAATGCCGACGGGACCTGGCTCATCTCACAGGGAGTGGAAGAAAACAGTTCCTATGTGATCATCCTGAGCAATACCCTTAAAAACATTGGTGTACGCCTGACGACTGCAACCCTGCCGGCCGGATGGTCCAGCAGCGGTGAAAATCTGGGAGCAGGCGCCGGCAGCGATGGTACCGTCGATGGTAAACTGGCGGTAACAACGGGAACCACGGATGTGACGGAGGCTAACTTCGGCATCTTCCAGGTGCCCGATGTGACGCCGATCATCACCGCCGTGCCCAATGTGATGCACGGCCAGACTAAGTTCTACGTTACCGTCAGAGTAACAGAACTGAACATGGTGAATACCAACGGTCAGATCATCGTGCGGATTCCGAAGGATACCCGCTGGGCACTCGACGGTCCTTTCTCTACTTCTATGACGGTTATCGGGTCCTCCACCTCTGTCCATAACAGTGTCTGGACCTATAGCCAGAATGCTACGCACCATATCTTCACCACTTTCAGTGTCATCGAAGCCGGCTCCTTCTCGCGCTTCGGGTTCTATGCCAACTGGAACGGCGGTGAAACCTGGGGTGTCTATACCATCACCTCTCAGATCGACTCCTGGAGCGGTGGTGAAAACAGGATCGACAACAATGTGGATGCTGAAAAACTTGATTACTTTATTTATTGACATTACTCCTAATATAAGTGATATGAAAAGAGTAATTCTTGCCTCGATATTGGTCTTGGGCATAATGCTTTCAGAAGCACAGAGTTGGAATCCTTATGTCTCACAGGGAATCATCAGTCCGCTGCTACCCGAAGAATTCAGGGAGCCGGGAGTCGCCTCCTTTAACCTGGGTAACTCGGGTAGCAGCCCCCTGCTATTTGACAGGAACAATTCGGATAATAATCTTTCCGTCATCATCACCATGTCCGACGGGCTGCCCGACAAGCGGAACCCTCTGTCGGCGCTGAAAGGGCAGGGGGTGAGTTATTTCGACTGGTCGTACGACCGGTCGACGAACACTTTCACGGGAGTCCAGAAGAGGGATATACCCGGCTACTTCCAGACATCGCTGACGGTAGGGTTCCAGGCCAATAACAATTCCCCTCTGGACGTGGCGTCGAATGGATTTCAAATCAAATTGAAAACTCCGGCTTACCTCGGGGGTTCCAATACCACCCAGGACGATGTGGTCAGTTCTTACACGGCCACCAGGGCTTTCGACTATGGTGACGCCCCTGAAAGTTACGGGAGAGCCCGTCATGAGATCAACCTCAACAAGGATCCCCTTTCCGGGGATTACAACCGCTACATTGTGCTGGGCTCTATCGTCGACCATGATCCCTTTCCCAATTTTTCGGATCCTGCCAATGGTGACAACATCTATGGGGAGGACGACGAGGATGGGGTTATCTTTCCGGTTTTATCGGTCGGAAACAGCTATGTCGTTCCCGTTACGGTGACGGTCCACGGCGAAAGCTTCGGAGTCCTGAACGCCTGGTTCGACTGGAACGGCGACGGCGATTTCCTCGATCCCGGGGAAAAGGTGAACGGGGCGCCTATTCCAGTTTATTCTTCCGGAATCATTCCTTTGCAGGTATCCGTGCCTGAAGATGCCGTTTTTAACCAGCATATCTATGCCCGCTTCAGGATCGGTGGAAACACCGGACCAGTGGGGGACAATATGTGGGGCGAAGTGGAAGACTACCGCATTTTTATCCATTCTGCGGAATTGTCAGCCACAGCTTTGGTGACACAACCATCGGGCTATGGTGAATTGGATGGCGCTATCGAATTGTTGGTCACCGGGGGAAAGCTGCCTTACACTTTTGAATGGAGCAACGGGGCTTCTTCGGAAGATCTTTCCGGACTCGGTCCCGGTAACTATGAGGTGGTTGTGACAGATGCGGCCAACAACAAAGTGACTGCCTCAGTAATCATTACCTGGCCCGACAGGATCGAGAATGGCCGGACAGTGGTGGATATTCCTGGAATTGACATTTCGGTGTACCCCAATCCGGTTACCGATAAGTATTATGTGAATATCAGCAGGGACGGAAAGTACCGTCTTGAATTGGTCAATGCTGCAGGGAGCCTGGTGTATAATGAAATAGTGGTTTTTGATGCCGGAAATGGAAACATGGTTCAACTCTCGAGGGAGGACCTTGTGTCAGGAGCTTATGTGATGCGGATTACGGGTGTGGATAGTGAAGTTTTCAGGACGGTGAAGATCACCATGATGCAGCAGAAATAGGAGGAAAACCCAGATTTAATGAATAAATTGTTGTTCGCCGTCATGTTGGGATTTGTGTTCCTGGGTGCAGGGGCACAAAAATGGAATCCTTATGCCGTGCGGGCAGCGGTATCTCCTGCGCCCATGCTTCCTCACGAATTTGGAGGGAACGGAGAACTTACCTTTGTATTGGGAAATTCGGGTAACGAGGTAATGAAACGGGTGGCTGATCAGGAGATGACATTGATGATCACCTTGTCTTATGGCGTTCCTGCTGATGAAGATCCCCTGGCTTCGGTGGGTGGTCCCTGGGCAGGAAAATTCAGGTGGAGCTACGATCCCTCCCTGGGAACCTATATGGCGGTACAGAAGGAGGATATTCCGGCAGCGAGTGAGGGTTTGGTGAGCATCCGGTACAAGGTCACTGGCAACTCCCGGAGTTCTGCGCCGGCCAACGGTTTTAACGTCAACCTGCAGCAACCACCCTATACCAATGGTGTCAACCTTACCCATGATGATGACGTGAGTGCCTATACTTTCGTGCGTGCATATGATTATGGGGATGCCCCGGCAAGTTACGGGGAGGCGGTTCATGAAATCGACGTCTTTAAGGATCCCGGAAGCGGAAACTATTTGAATTATGTGTATTTGGGACGTTCAGTGGATGCCGAACCCTCAGGTTTCCATACTTCTGGTGCCGATGGCGATGACCTAAATGGATCGGACGATGAGGATGGAGTCGTTTTTCCGGAGCTGATACGGGGGGACACTGTGACTCTTCCGGTGGTGGTGACCATTCATGAAGGGGGATACGGGGTACTTAACACGTGGATCGACTGGAACGGGGATGGTGATTTTACCGATCCCGGGGAAAAAATTGCCGGTCCGGTCGATTTCTTTGAATCCGGAACCAAAACTCTTACATTGATAGTGCCAACAGAAGCTGAAATTTCTAAACCGGTTTACGCCCGGTTCCGGTTGGGTGAAAACAAGGGAAGTCCGGCCGGATCGCACGAATGGGGCGAGGTGGAGGATTACCTGCTTACCATCAGGGAGAAAGAGACAGATCAGGAAAGTAAGATTGACCCTGTTTTGCCTTCCGGGGTTCCCGTGAAATTTCAGGATTATGATTATATTACACCGGCAATTTACGCAGCCGGTTCAGTTGTTTTTAAAAGTATGGCGGATAACCGTCAGGAAAAAACTAAAACCATAACTGACAAATTCAGTGTTACACCGTAGTAATGATTGCGATGAAAATACTCACAGAGATGAAAAGGATAATAATAGCAAGTTGTTTGGTGTTGGCAGCCATTTTCGCCAATGCACAAAGCTGGAATCCATATGTAAATCAGGCAATTACAGATCCTGCGCCGCTGTTGCCCTGGGAATTCGGGGGCACCGGGGTTTTGTCCTTCAATGTGGGTAATTCCGGAAGCGATCCGCTGCCCCTTGTCGTTAACCAGGAAATGGGACTGGTGATCACTCTTTCGAGCGGTGTACCCAACAATACAGATCCCCTTGAAGCGCTGGGCGGCACCTGGCTCAATTATTTTAACTGGACATATGATGCAGGTAATAAAACTTTTACCGGGATCCAGAATAAACCAATTCCGGGAACTACTCCTGCCGTCCCGGCTGTAGGAACCATTACCATTCAGTATAAGGTCACTGTAAATACTTCCGGTTTACAACCTTCCAACGGTTTTAATGTAAATGTTCAACCCCCTGATTATACCAATGGAAAACAAGCGACCGATGATGATGCAGCTAGTTCCTATACCTATGTTAAAGCACTCGATTTCGGCGATGCACCGGAGTCTTATGGTATTGCTTATCATGAAATTTATCTCTTTAAAGACCCGGGAAATACTTACTACACAAATTATGTATATCTGGGTGCTTCTGTCGATCCGGAACCGGCCAACCAGCCTTCTGGAAACGCTGACGGCGACGACAACAACGGCAGTGACGATGAGGACGGTGTGGTATTTCCGGAGCTTACCCCGGGTGCCACAGTGACAATCCCGGTGACCATGACCATTATCGATGGGGATGTGACTTATTCCACATATCGGTTGAATGCATGGATTGACTGGAATGGGGACGGTAATTTTGATACTGGGGAAAGAATTGCGAATAATATTTCCATCGATTATTTTGTATTGGGTGGTATATCAGGTACCTATAACCTTTCTGTGACTGTGCCGGCAAACGCCACCACTTCACCGACCTATGCCCGTTTCAGGTTTGGAAGCGGTTTAACTTCTCCTTTCAATGATCCGGCGGCGACCTCTATTCCGGTGGGAGAAGTGGAAGATTATATGATTGTCATCGGGTGTACACCACCTCCGGCACCGATTGTCGGCGTAATCACGCAACCCTCCTGCGCGACCCCCACTGGGAGCGTGGTACTGAGCGGACTGCCTTCCACGGGAAGCTGGATCATCACCAGGAGCCCCGGCGGGGCGACCTATACGGGAAGCGGCACCAGTTTTACGGTAACAGGTCTGCCACCTGCAACAACCTATACCTTCACCGTGACCAGCAGTGAGGGGTGCCCTTCACCCTCCTCAGAGAATGTGGTCATCAATGCGGCCCCGACGGTCCCGATTCTGGGAGGTGACAGCGATGTATGCGCTGGGCAGACCACAACGGTGACCCCGGGAACGGGAGGCACCTGGACGAGCAGCAACACTTCCATCGCCACGGTGACCAACGCCGGAGTGGTGACGGGAGTAAGCGCCGGGGTGGTGACGCTTACCTATACGCGGACCTCGGATGGCTGCAGCAACACGATGAACTTTACTGTATATGCCACACCGTCAGCGCCCACGGGCATGCTGGCAATTACCAACAGCACGTGCACGAACTGCACCCTCTCCGGGGGATCGATTGCCCTGGGCACAGTCACCGGCACGGGCGGCACCCTCCAGTTCAGCACCGACGGGGGCGTATCCTGGAGCACCTCGCTCCCGGTCTACGACCAGGATGGTCCGGCACAGATGATCCACGCCAGCGTATTGTCCGCTGACGGATGCCGCAGCGCTATGACCCTGGTGGGGACCACCGCTCCGGGAACCTGCACAACACCTTCAGCACCCACGGGAACCCTGGACATCACCAACAGTACCTGCGCGAACTGTACGGTCAGCGGCGGAACCATTGCTTTGGGAAGCGTAACCGGATCAGGGGGCACCCTTCAGTTCAGTACCGACGGGGGAACGACCTGGAGTTCTTCACTGCCTGTTTACAACCAGACCGGACCTGTACAGCTCATCTATGCAAGTGTGCTTTCTGCAGACGGATGCCGTAGCAATATCGTGCTGGTGGGAAGTACTTCCCCTGGCACCTGCACAACGCCGGCGGCTCCTACTGGTACACTGGCCATTATCAACAGCACTTGCACTGACTGCGTGGTAAGCGGAGGATCGATAGCCCTGGGAACCCTCAACGGCAGCGGAGGTACCCTCCAGTTCAGCACTGACGGAGGAGCGACCTGGAGTGCCACACTTCCGGTTTATGACCAGGATGGTCCGGCTCAGACGATCCATGCCAGCGTCCTTTCTGCCAACGGTTGCCGCAGCGTCATGATCCTGGCGGGAACCACCGCACCGGGCGTTTGCACGCCAGCCAATGCAGGTTCGGACCAGGCAGTCGATTGCTACAGCACGGGAACTGCCACGATGTCGGCCACGGGCACAGGCACCTGGAGCCTGGGAGCGGGCAGCGCCGGCACGGTCACCATTACCAATCCCTCCAGCCCCACCACTACGGTGACCAGTTTCTCCGCACCGGGCACCTACAACCTGGTATGGACAACCACCAATGGATGTACGGATATCGCGGTAATCACGGCCGGCACCGACTGTGGCTGTCCGATAACCGGCAATACGATCACGCAGCCAACACCTGCCGGTTCCTGTGCACCCTACGGAGGAACCACGATTTTCGGGTCAGCGCCCAGCCCGGGAGGTGGCACCTATCTTTGGGAAGTAAATTCGGGAAGCGGATTCATCCCTGCTCCGGGTATTAACAACCAGCAGAATTATACCACCGGCGCCCTGACTGCCGGAACCTATACTTACCGCAGACAATACACCACCACCAGCGGGGTGATCTGCAGCACATACAGCAACAGCGTGACCATCACGGTGTATGCCACGCCGGCTGCGCCCACGGGAACGCTGACCATTGTCAACAGCAGTTGCACCAATTGTATGTTGAGCGGGGGATCGATAGCGCTGGGGACAGTCAGCGGCAGTGGTGGAACGCTTCAGTTCAGTACCGACGGAGGCTCGACGTGGAGTTCATCACTTCCGGTCTACGACCAGGATGGCCCGGCACAGACCATCCATGCCAGCGTTGTTTCTCCCAACGGATGCCGCAGCCCGATGACCCTGGTGGGCACAACGGCACCAGGCACCTGCACTACGCCGGCACCGCCCACGGGAGCCTTGGACATCACCAACAGTAGCTGCACAAATTGTACGCTCAGCGGGGGTACTATAACCCTGGGCACGGTCACCGGTACGGGCGGAACGCTTCAGTTCAGCACCGACGGGGGAACGACCTGGAGCGCCACCCTTCCGGTCTATGACCAGGACGGTCCTGTCCAGATCATTTACGCCAGTGTGGTCTCTCCCAACGGGTGCCGTAGCGACATTGTACTGGTGGGCAGTACTTCCCCCGGAGCATGCACCACACCGTCGGCTCCTTCTGGAACACTGGCCATTGTCAACAGCACATGCATCAACTGTGTGGTAAGCGGAGGATCGATCGGACTGGGCACGGTCACCGGTACGGGCGGAACGCTTCAATTTAGCACTGACGGAGGAACGACTTGGAGTGCCACCCTTCCGGTCTATGACCAGGACGGTCCGGCGCAGACGATTTATGCCAGCATCCTTTCGGCCAACGGATGCCGCAGCGTCATGATCCTGGTGGGAACCACCGCGCCGGGCGTTTGCACGCCCGCCAATGCAGGTTCGGACCAGACTGTGGATTGTTATATTACGGGCACGGCGACCATGTCCGCCACGGGTACGGGCACCTGGAGCCTGGGAGCGGGCAGTGCCGGCACGGCCACTATCTCCAATCCCTCCAGCCCCACCACCACTGTGACCAGTTTCTCAGCACTGGGCACCTACAACCTGGTATGGACGACCACCAACGGATGTACAGATATTGCTGTTATTACGGCTAATAACAATTGTGACTGTCCGGTTACCAACAATATAATCACCGAACCCTCCCCGGCCAGTGGTTGTGCACCCTTTGCAGGGACGACCATCATGGGAGCAGCAGCGAGTCCGGGAGGTGGCACCTATCTTTGGGAAGTGAATTCGGGAAGTGGATTCACGGCAGCTCCGGGTACCAATAACCAGCAGAATTACACCACTGGCACATTGACCGCCGGAACCTATACTTACCGCAGACAATACATCACTACCAGCGGGGTGATTTGCAGCACATACAGCAACAGCGTGACCATCACGGTGTATGCCACGCCTGCTCCCCCCACGGGAGCCCTGGTCATCACCAACAGTAGCTGTGTCGACTGTACGGTCAGCGGTGGGTCAATTGCTTTGGGAAGCGTAACCGGATCAGGGGGCACTCTTCAGTTCAGCACTGACGGGGGAGCCACCTGGAGTGCAACACTGCCATCTTATGACCAGGACGGTCCGGCACAGACGATCTATGCCAGCGTCCTTTCGCCCAACGGTTGCCGGAGTGTGATGTCCCTTGTGGGCACTACCTCACCGGGAAGCTGCACCACGCCGGCGACCCCCACGGGAACCCTGGCCATCGTCAACAGCATCTGCACCAACTGCACGGTCGGTGGAGGAACGATAGCCCTGGGAACCCTCAGCGGTTCAGGGGGCACCCTTCAGTTCAGCACTGACGGGGGAGCTACTTGGAGTGCCACACTTCCGTCATACAACCAGGAAGGACCGGCGCAGACGATCCATGCCAGCGTCCTTTCGCCCAACGGTTGCCGCAGCACGATGATCCTTGCGGGTACGACGTTTCCGGGTAGCTGCACCACGCCGGCGACCCCCACGGGAACCCTGGCTATCATCAACAGCACCTGCACCAACTGCACGGTCGGTGGAGGAACGATAGGCCTGGGAACCCTCAGCGGCACCGGAGGTACCCTCCAGTTCAGCACAGACGGGGGAGCCACTTGGAGTGCCACACTTCCGTCATACAACCAGGAAGGACCGGCGCAGACGATCCATGCCAGCGTCCTTTCTGCCGACGGATGCCGAAGCGTCATGATCTTGGCGGGGACCACCGCGCCGGGCGTTTGCATGCCCGCCAATGCGGGACCTGACCAGTCGGTCGATTGTTACAGCACGGGCACGGCGACCATGTCTGCCACGGGCACGGGTACCTGGAGCCTGGGAGCGGGGAGCGCCGGAACGGCCACCATTGCCAGTCCCGCAAGCCCCACCACCACCGTGACCGGCTTCTCCGTACCGGGGACTTACAACCTGGTATGGACGACCACCAACGGATGTATGGATGTTGCGGTAATCACGGCCGGCACCGACTGCACCTGCCCGATCACCAACAATACGATCACGCAACCCAGTCCAACCGGCGGTTGTGCTCCCTTTGCAGGGACGACCATCATGGGTGCAGCAGCGAGTCCGGGAGGCGGCACTTATCTGTGGGAGGTCAGTACGGGGAACGGATTTATTCCTGCTCCGGGTACCAACAACCAGCAGAATTACATCACCGGCACATTGAACGCCGGGACCTATACTTACCGCAGACAATATACCACGGTCACCGGGGTGATCTGCACCACCACCAGCAACAGCGTGAACATCATCGTGAATGCAGCACCGGCGGCGCCCGCGGGTACGCTGGCAATCACCAACAGCAGCTGTACCGACTGTACGGTAAGCGGAGGATCAATTGCTTTGGGAAGCGTAACCGGTATAGGGGGAACCCTGCAATTCAGCACCGACGGGGGAGCCACCTGGAGTTTAACCCTGCCGGCCTACGACCAGGATGGCCCGGCACAGACGATCCATGCCAGCGTCCTGTCCGCTGACGGCTGCCGGAGTGCCATGACCCTTGTGGGTACCACCGCTCCGGGCAGTTGCACCACATCGGAAGCTCCCACGGGAACACTGACCATCACCAACAGCACCTGCTCCAACTGCACGGTCAGCGGAGGATCTATTGCTTTGGGAAGCGTAACCGGTATAGGGGGAACCCTTCAGTTCAGTACCGACGGAGGAGCGACCTGGAGTGCCACCCTTCCGGTTTACGACCAGGATGGTCCGGCACAGACGATCCATGCCAGTGTCCTTTCTGCCGACGGATGCCGGAGTGCCATGATCCTGGCGGGTACCACAGCGCCGGGCGTTTGTGTACCCGCCAATGCAGGTTCGGACCAAACTGTGGATTGTTATAGCACGGGCAGGGCAACCATGTCGGCCACGGGGACGGGCACCTGGAGCCTGGGAGCGGGGAGCGCCGGAACGGCCACCATCGCCAATCCCTCCAGCCCCACCACCACCGTGACCGGTTTCTCCGCACCGGGCACCTACAACCTGGTGTGGACGACCACCAACGGATGCACGGATATCGTGGTAATCACTGCCGGCACCGACTGCACCTGTCCGATCACCAACAATACGATCAGCGAACCTTCACCGGCCAGCGGTTGTGCTCCCTTTGCGGGAACGACCATCATGGGAGCAGCAGCGAGTCCGGGAGGCGGCACTTATCTGTGGGAAGTCAGCACAGGTGGCGCATTCACTCCCGCCCCGGGAACCAACAACCAGCAGAATTACACTACCGGCACATTGAACGCCGGAACCTATACTTACCGCAGACAATACACCACCACCAGCGGGGTGGTCTGCACCACCACCAGCAACAGCGTGACTGTCACGGTATACGCCACCCCGGCAACTCCAACGGTCAGCGTCACGCAACCCTCGTGTGAAACTAACAGCGGCGTAATAACGGTTACGACGCCTGTGGGAGCGGGGTATCAGTATAGCATTAACGGAATTGTTTATCAGTCCGGGAACAGATTTACGGGGGTAGCCCCGGGAACCTATCAGGTTACCGTGAAAAATGAGTACGGATGTATATCCAAACCCAGGCAGGTGACGATTACTCTTTCGGGCTGCGGTGCCGACTTGGCGATCGAAAAAACCGTGAATGCCGAAATTCCCTATTTTGGCACGGACCTGACCTTTACCATCAGGGTTACCAACAACGGACCTGACAATGCGACCAATATTGTTGTTACCGATATTCTTCCCTCGGGGTATACTTTCCTGAGCGCCACTCCGTCGAGGGGTACCTGGGATGCCCCCACGTGGACTTTGGCCTACCTGAGGGCCGGCGCGTCGGAAACCCTGAAAATCAACGCCAGGGTGAATTCCACGGGCACGTATGTCAACACCGCTTCCGTGACCGGAAGCTCTGAAGATCCCGTTCCCGGGAATAACTCCGATTCCGCGGAGACAGATCCTGTGGCACCCTCCCTGATCATCGTCAACGAGCATCTGGTGATGTGTGGGGAGTCAACGCTGACAGGTAATATTCTTGCCAACGGCGACCGTGATTATCTGGGGAGTACCCTTACCGTCAACACAACGCCGGTAGCTTCTCCGGTGCATGGTGTCGTGGTCATAGCTGCCGACGGAAGTTTTACCTATACCCCCGAAAGCGGCTTTTCCGGAATTGACAGGGCTGTATTCCAGGTTTGTTCCCCTCTGACATGCAAATATGACACCCTCTTTGTGACGGTGTACACCGATATAACAGTGGATGCAGGAGAAGACCAGGATGTTTGCGGAGTCACCTCTTTACAGCTGACGGGTACTGCTTACCCGGGTGCCGTGTCGGCGTGGACGCGCATCAGCGGGCCCAACGTTCCCGTTTTCTCGGCACCGTCGGCGGCAACTACCACGGTCAGCGGGTTGATCCGAGGGAGTTATCTTTTCCTGTACTCCCATCAGTTGGCGGGGTGTTACGGGGAGGACACCGTCAGGGTGACCGTTCACGATCCGCCGAAGGCCTCAGCGGGACCTGATGCAGTCATGTGCAGCGGCAATGACTATAAGGTTACGGGTTCTTCAGCTTCCGATTACGCATCCGTTACCTGGACCCACAACGGGATGGGTACGCTGGAGGATGCCAACAGCCTGCATCCGGTCTACCATTCTCCTGCCGGCGAAAGCGGGGATGTCGTGCTGACGATGCATGTTACGCCATTCGGCGGTGAAGGTTGTTCTGATGTTTGGGATTCCATGGTGATCACCATTTTGCCGAAACCCGAAATCCAGTGTCCCGAAGAAACCGATTTCGTTTTCAAGGCTTCTCCGGGTTTGTGCGGTTATGTGATCCCCAACAAAGAGCTGGATGCTCTGGGGGCTTTCAGCTTCATGTGCGATCAGATCATGGTACGGCATGATTTCGAGACCTGGGGGAATCCTCAAACCCTGGAAGGGGCATTTTTCCCTGTGGGAACCACGGTGGTGGAGTGGTGGGCCGAAGCATGCGGTCCCTCCTGCAATTCTGATACCTGCCGTATTTCCGTGACGGTGGTGGATGAGGAACCTCCGGTGTTTGTTAACTGTCCTTACGGCGATGTTTTTGTAGTGGGTTTGTATCCCGGCGCCTGTGAGACCGGTGCGGTATGGAGCATCCCCGTTGCCAGGGACAACTGCTCAGGCGTGGAGGTCACCCAGGTGGATGGTCCTTCCCTGGGAACCCAGCTGACGGCAGGACAGTATACCATCAGGTACAAGGCGGAAGACGCTTCGGGGAACATCGCATTCTGCGCCTTTATCCTCAAGGTCGTGGATACGGAATATCCCTTTATGGTTTGCCAGCCTGACATCTATATGGACAACGATCCGGGACTCTGCGGCTGGAAGTCGCCTCCCCACAGTCTCTCGCCCCTCCTGGCCAACAGCAACTGCTCCTTCGGAATTACATGGGAGGTCATTAATCCCGATGGCACCAGGGCGACGGGGGTGGATGACGTGAGCGGATATACCTTCCTCACGGGTACCAGCACGGTGAAATACATCCTCAGGGAAACGGCAGGAAGCCAGGCCGACTCCTGTGCTTTTACCGTCACCATCCGTGACAGGGAAGCCCCGGCACTCCTGTGCGGCGCTCCCGTTACCTATAAGCCCGGAGCAGGGGAGTGTTATGCTGACATAATACCGGCACCTCCCGCCTATACTGAAAACTGCAACCGTCCGGTGACTCTCTCCTACAAGGTATGGGCTCCCGACAATTCCGTGAGCGGCCCGTTCAAGGTATCGGCCCTGCCATACCGTTTTATGGCAGGTATTAGCCAGATTATCTGGACGGTTACCGATGAATCCGGAAATTCTGCGGTATGTATGCAGCAGGTGAATGTTATCGTTGACAATTCTACTATAAAACCATTTGCCGGGGAGAACGCCTCCATTTGTGAGGGGAGCACCTTCACCCCCGGAGACGCTTCCGCCCCCGCAGGGCTGGAATTGGAATGGAGAAGCAGCGGTACGGGAACCTTCAGCGATCCCGCAGCCCTCCGCCCGGTCTATACCCCCAGTCCGGCAGATATCCTCAACGGGTCGGTCATCCTCATCCTGACAGCCTCTTCGGAATGTGCAAGTGTTTCTGACTTCCTGATCCTCACCATCACAGGGTATCCCGAAGTCTATGCCGGGGAGGATTTTTCAGCATGCGACGGCGACATCATCCACTTCGACACGGCGACGGCGGTAAATGCCGCACCCCTGATCTGGACAACCACAGGAGCGGGAACATTGTCGGACAACACCGCCCTTCATCCGGTCTATACTCCCGGGGAAGGGGAATTCGGGGTGATCCGCTTTGTTTTGACGGGCCACGGCCAGGAAGGCTGCACCGGCGTCATAGTCTCTGACACCCTCTTCCTTACCATCCATGAACCCCTGCTGGTAGATGCCGGCGAAGACAGGATCATCCTGCGCAACAGGAGCGTGAACCTGATGGCAACGGTGGAAAACGGATCGGGGAATTTCTTCTACAACTGGGAGCCGGCCACAAAAGTCTATAATCACAATACCAGCAGCACGGAAACCCAGCCGCTGAACGCCGACACCCGTTTTATCCTCACGGTAACCGACGGGGTTTCGGGATGTGTCGGAAGGGATACCGTCGATGTGGCCGTGAAAGATGATATTGACGATGTACTGATCATCTACAATGCCATCTCTCCCAACAAGGATGGCATCAACGACGTGTGGCTGATCGACGGTATTGACCTGTTCCCCGATAATGAAGTGATGATTTTCAACAGATGGGGAGATAAGATCATAGAGTTCCAGGGTTACGGCAAAAACGAAGTGCTGTGGGATGGTACCAATTCCCACGGGAAACCGGTGCCTGACGGAACATATTATTATCTGCTGAAGATACATAACGAGAAAACCTATACGGGATGGATCCAGGTAAAAAGCAGTTACTGATCATGAAAAAAAATATCAGGATGAAGAAGTTAACATTCATAATATTCCTGTTAGCAGGCATTACGGCGTATTCGCAACAGGATCCTTTGTTCACCCAGTATATGTTTAACAAGCAGGTGGTAAATCCTGCCTATGCAGGGAGCAGGGAGGTGTTGACCATCGATGTGCTGGACCGGATACAATGGGTTGGCATTGAAGGTGCACCGCACACCCTGACTTTCGGCGCGCACATGGCCATGAGAAACCGTAGCGTGGGACTGGGGTTTTATGGTTACCGCGATGCCCTCGGACCTGCCATTAACCAGGGCTTGATGGCTACCTATGCCTACCGGATATTTTTCGAGCAGAGTTCGCTGGCCTTCGGATTACAGGGAGGGATCAAATATTTTGATTTTGACTGGAACATGATCAGGGTTAAATATCCCGATGAATATTTCTATCCACGTGAAGTCAGGAGAATAACCCCTGATTTTAACCTGGGGGTCTATTTCCAATCTCCGAGGTTTTTTGCGGGACTTTCTTCCAAGCAGCTTCTGGAAAATGAATATGGCATCTCGGAGACGTCGAGCGGGGCTACCTCTTTTACCCGGCTGATGCGTCACTTTTACCTGATGGGGGGAGCGATCTTTCCTTTGAATGACATCATAGCGTTCAGACCCTCCCTGCTGGGGAAATATGTTAAAAATGCACCCCCACAGCTTGATCTGAATGCCAGTTTCCAGTTCGACAAGACGTTCTGGATAGGTGCTTCCTACCGGACCATGCACGCCATCGCCTTCCTGGCTGAATTCCAGTTGAAACCCTGGATGAGGCTGGGCTACTCTTTTGACGTCTACCTGAATGAATTGTTGCCCCATAATTATGGTTCTCACGAATTCAGGCTTGGATTTGATGTGAATGTTTATCAATTTCGCATGAAAACACCCAGGTATTTCTAACGGAGGGTGAAAGATGAACAACATTCCAGGCAGGAAATTAAAAAATCAATGAAATGAGATACAGGATAATTATTCTGGTTCTTGCGATCACCCTCACAGGGATCTCTGAGGGGGTGGCTAGCAACAGGAAAGCGAACCGCTATTTTGAGCTGTACAAATATGCCAAGGCAATACCCCTGTATAAGAAAAGTGCGGAGAAAGGCAGTGAGGCTGAAAAAAGGGAGGCCACCTTCCGTTTGGCCGATTGTTACCGGATGATCAATGACGTGAAGGAGGCGCGCTCCTGGTATGCCAGAGGAATCGAATTTTACGATCCGGAACCTCTCCACTACTATTATTTGGGACAAGCTTTGCGGAGCCTTGAAGAATATGATGCGGCAGAACAGGCGTTCCTGAAATATGCGGAACTCAATCCCGACGATGAGCGTGGACCCTTGTTTGCCCGCTATTCCAGGGAAATTCAGGAACTCGATATGCCTGATGAATTGGTTGAAATAAGTAATTCCACCTCCCTGAACAGCCCGTATTCCGATTTCTGCCCTGTCTTTTACAAGGAAGGGCTGCTCTTCACCTCGGACCGTTCTTCAGCGTTGATCGATGAAAACCTATACGGATGGACCAATTACGGTTATCTGGACCTCTACTATTCTCAACCGGCTTTTTTCCGTGATTTCTGGTCCGAAATGTCGGTGCCCCGCAGAATGTCGGACGTTTTTAACCAAACCTGGCATGATGGCCCCGCCAGCTTTTCATCTGATTTTGAAACCATCTTCATTACCCGTACCACGAAAATGAAGGTGAAAAGAGATGAGAACAACTTTCGTACCAGCTTATTAAGGATTTATTCCGGCGAAATAACGGGAAACCAGCGTGTCAAATATGAGCCATTTCCCTATAACAGCGAAACCTATTCGGTAGGACACCCTACGGTATCGGCCGATGGGTCCAAAATGATCTTCTCCTCTGATATGCCCGGCGGATTTGGCGGAAGTGACCTCTATATCAGTGAGAAAAACGGCACTGAGTGGTCTCAGCCGGAGAACCTGGGACCTCTGGTGAACAGCTTTGGTAACGAGGTTTTTCCTTTCTGGTTAAATGATACGACCTTATATTTTTCCTCTGACGGTCATTTCGGGTATGGCGGGCTTGACCTGTTCGAATCACGATGGGATGGCAAAGTATGGCAGGCTCCTGAAAATATGCGCAAACCCGTCAATTCATCCTATGATGATTTCGGACTGGTCTTTCACAGGGATATGAATGAAGGCTTTTTCAGCTCCAACAGACCAGGCGGATTGGGTGCCGATGATATCTATGCCATCCGTAATTATTCAGGAATCCCATCCAGGATTTGGGAAAAGCCGAAAGAGGGTCAATTGCTGGCATCAGGCCCGTTTCGGGCTTGCGGATATGTCAGGGATAAAATCACGATGGATCCCTTGCCGGAGGCCTCGGTTTTTGTGATCAATTCAAAGACCCATGATGTCTATGTCTTCCGTACCGACACCTCGGGGCTTTATTGCCTTCCCGTGGAGAAAGATCTTTTGTATGTTGCCAAAGCGATGAAGCCGGGTTATTTTGATGACTGCGTCACTTTCCGTTTTTCTGCTCCCGACTCCGCGGAAACCAACACGGTTCCCCGCGATTTGCTGCTTGACAGGTATGAGGTGAATAAGACCTTCGTCATAGAGAACATCTATTATGATCTTGACAAATGGCATATCAGGCCCGACGCACGGCCACCGCTCGATCGCCTGGTTCAGTTGATGAAACAGTATCCCATTGCGATCGAACTTTCATCCCATACCGACAGCCGTGCTTCACACGAATACAATGATATTTTATCGCAGAGGAGAGCCGAGGCGGCTGTGCGCTATATCACCCTGAAAGGTGTGAATCCCATGCGGATGGAAGCACAGGGGTACGGAGAAACCAGGCTTGTCAACCGGTGTGCCGACGGGGTGCCCTGTTCTGAGGAGGAACACCAGGCCAACCGGCGTACTGAGTTCAGGATTCTGGAAACGGCATCGGATTATTACGGCAGGGAACCCTTTAATCCCGACATTTTCAGGGATGGGGAGAAAATCCCTGTTCAGGTACTTGATCCCGATTTCTTCAAAGGATGCCTGCAAACGCCGGCCGGCGATGATACTACAGTAAAGGAACCTGCCGCGGAGACGGCGAAACAGGCGGTAAGCGAACAGGGCACCAAGCCCGCTGCATTACCCGAAACGCAGCAGATTCCGGCAAGTGTTCCCGGCACAGAGCTGTCTGTGGATTTCATGTCGCCCGATACGGCCACTTTCTTTACGGTTCAGATTATTGCAAACCTGACCCCTATCGACATGGAATCAGCGATTTTTAAAGGGGAGACCGGCGTGTTCGAAAAGCAAATCGGGAACTATTTCAAATATTTCACCGGCATGTATGGTACATACAACGAGGCTGCCTCCAAGCGCAGGCAAATTGCCCCGAAATTCCCGGGCTGTTTTGTCGTGGGATTTCATGAAGGCAGGGCCGTGACTTCAGGGGAGTTGAAAGCCCTTCTCAATCAGTAATCCGGATTGTAATCAATCGAAGTCAGATATCTGAATAATAAAGCCGGGCAGAAATTTTTTCTGCCCGGCTTTTCTGTTGATAAAAATTGGTTAAATCAGGCGGCCACTGCGGAACCGATCAGGAAGGTGGCTGCCAGTGAAATGATGGCGTAGAGTTCAGGGAACACGGCGAGGATAAGGGTTTTCCCGGCGACGTCATGTCCTTGTCCGATAGCCACGATCCCGTTAGCACAGACCTCCCCCTGGCGGATGGCCGACAACAGGAGCACGAAACCCATAAAAATCCCGGAGAACAATACGGCGCACGACTGTGCCCAGGTGACTTCAGGGGTGAGCAGGTTAAAGAAATTACTCATCAGGAAGTATCCGGCAAAACCGTACAATCCCTGGCTTCCGGGGAGGGCTGACAGCATGACGTAGGACCCGAACGCTTCGCTGTTCTTTTTCATGGATCCCACGGCCGCATTGCCGCAAATAGTCGTGCCGTAAGCACTGCCGATGCCTCCCATGCCAATCATTAAGGCAACTCCGATGTAAGCTAATAAAATTGGTGTCATTTTCGTTATTTTTAGTTGTTATACATTGATTTTATTCTCAGGATGGAGATGTGTGTTGTTTAAAGGGGGTGTATGGTTTGCCGCCTCCTGCGAAGCCCGCGTTTTTATAGAATTCGACGAAGGTAAGTCGCATGGGGTGAACGAAGGCGCCCAGGGCCGCCATGAAGATGGTGATTCCGTGGCCGATAAGCAGGACAATGATCATCACAATGGGTCCCAGGATGATGTTGTCGGGTTTGAGGCTCAAGGCCAACTGGTTGAAGACAAATCCAAGAATCCCGCTGGAGATTCCCAGTGCAAACAACCGGATGTAGGAAAGGAGGTCTCCGAAGATCCCCGAAATCATCCCATAGGTATCCCACAATCCGGCTCCGAAATTGATCAGCACATTTCTTTTGGGATTATTCAGCAACAAGATCAATACCCCTGCTACGCCCAAAATGACGTACTGGATGATGGTGGCTGCTTCCGGAGCCACCCAGCCGGCTTTCTTAGCGCCAAAGAGGATTCCCGATCCCACCACCAGCACCAGCCAGCCAATCGTCGACAGGGCATAACCGATTCCCATCGACTTGCGGATGTTGAAAACTTTCACCACCATGCCGAAAACAACCTGTATGGCGCCCAGGATGATGGATAGGTTGAAGAGTTGGTTGGTGTCGAGCATAAATCTTTTCACCCCTGCGAGGAAAGGGACTTCTGAATCGGCAAGGGGGATGCCGAAAAAGGTACCCGTGAGGCTGCCGAAGATCACCGTGCCCAGTCCGAGCCACTGGGCCAGGCTGAGAATATCCCTCATTTTCGGGAACTTGGGTTTCAGAAGGGTGGTGGCTGCAAGAATCAGCAGTCCGTAGCCCGCATCACCCATGCAAAAGCCGAAAAACATCATGTAGAAGGGAGCGAAGAAAGGCACCAGGTCCATCTCGGTATGATTGGGATAATCATACATATTGGCAATTACTTCAAACAGCCTGGCGAACTTGTTGTTCTTGAGGAGGATGGGGGATTTGACCTCCGGATTGGGAGCTTCGGCAAGGTGGGCGATCCCTTTTTCTTCCAGGTACGTATCCAGTTCCGATTTCCGAGTTTCCGGGACAAAGCCTTCGATTATTTTTACCTTGCCCTCTACCTCTTCCGAAGTCTGCTGGCGGGCATTCATCTCAGACCATTCGTCCCTGAGGGAATTGTGGTAATCTTTCAGCAAACCCTTTGAAACGGAGGCGATCAGGACGAGTTCGTCGTGGAGCTCCCGGCTTTTTTCTTGTAATTCCTTCAGCTTAGTTCGAACTTCGTTGAGCGAATTTTGGGGTGGAAAGAGTTGTTCTACCCCGGGAAGTTCCAGAAAACTGGAAATATCATCTCCTTTCCGGTCGATTTTGACAAAGTAAGAATTGCCCCTGACGTCGTCAATGACGCTGACATAGTGGTCGACCATCCATTGGGTCTGGAATTTTTTGGCCGGACAACTGAAGAAGCGGAATTCAAGACCTGCTGATTCAAGCCTGCGGAGATTGTCCCAGTCGAAGTTCCCCCAGGGTTCCAGCTGGCTTTCCTCTTTTTCAAGGCGGGCCTGGTGATGTTGGATATGCTCCTGTTCTTTTTCTATTTCCCTGATCTGTTTGTATACGGCTTCGCCGTCCCGGAACGGGGACTCCTGGCTTTCAGCCGCTCCTTTGAACCATTCCAGCTTTTTGACCGCCTGCCCCACATCGTTGATGTGGCGCATCAACTCCTGCATTTCTGGGGTGGGATCCGACACTTTCCTGTCTATATGTACCACCCCCAGTTTTTTCAGATCCTTCAGGAAATCGGAATAGCCGGCATAATAGACCAGGAAGGAATATTTATACATCGGAACGATCATAGCTCATCCTCCTCCTGCATCTGTTGTTTCTGTTGTTTGTTCTTGACGATTTTTTGTGCCGATTTGGAAAGGTTGTCCTCATCTTCCAGAAACCGTTTGATTTTCCGGATGGCATCCTGGAACCCGGGAATCTGCACCTTTTCATAGAGGTTCACTTTCTGGGTGGTTTTTTTCCGGGCGAAGTCGAGGAGTTCCATTTTTTTCAGGAATACCTCCCTTTCCACGGCGATATCGGTGAGTTTGCGGACAATCTCCACGCCGTCGGCATACCAGAGAGGTTGGTTGAAACTGTTCAGGCTGCCGGTTTCAAAAACCACCTCATCGAGTACCGGTGTGAATACTCCGGCAATTTTTTTTGAGGCGAGCCTGACATCTTTAATCCTGATCAGGTCATTGTCGAACTCTCCCCACAACCGCGACATCCGGGTGTACTGCTGGCTTTGGTTCAGGAGTTCCTGGTCAAGGGATGAGGCTTTGTCACGGGCTCTTTTGACCTCCATGCGGAGGGCCGACTCCTTGTTTTTGAGTGTCGGCAGCGCCCGCTCCCTCACCTTGAGCTGCTTCTCCAACCCCTGAAGTGCTGTTTTGTTATATTGTACTTTTATTGCCACGAAGAAAAAATTAGAATATCAATATATCAGAATTTGCCAATAACCTTAACCTCAACCTCAACCTTCACCGAAATCAGTTTTTCCAGAACTTCTGCACCAGGTTTTCCCTGATGGCGACTTCGGCTTTTGAAAAGAACTTTCCGAAGAGTTCCCACGAGATGTCGAGCATGGTGTCGGTATCAACGTTGACATCGATGGCGAGCAGTTTCAGGGAGTATTCCCTGGCAAATTCGAGGGTTCGTTCGTCGTAGTCGGTGAGGTCGAAGCCGTTTTCCAGTTTGGTTCGGGCGTTCACCGAGTCGGCGAAGAGGCGGATGGCGGCATTCATCACCTGGGGATGGTCCTCGCGGGTCTGTTTGCCGATCACGAGCTGTTTGAGACGCGACAGGGAGCGGAAGGGGTCTACGATGACCTTTCCGATTTCGGAATCGCGGCGCAGGAAGAGCTGTCCCTCGGTGATGTACCCTGTGTTGTCGGGGATGGCGTGGGTGATGTCGCCTCCCGAGAGGGTGGTCACGGCAATGATGGTGATGGATCCTCCCATGGGGAACTGGACCGCCTTTTCATAAATTCGGGCCAGGTCGGAATAGAGGGATCCCGGCATGCTGTCTTTTGACGGGATCTGGTCCATACGGTTGGAAACGATGCTCAGGGCGTCGGCATAGAGGGTCATGTCGGTAAGGAGTACCAGTACAGCCTCGTTTTTGTCGACGGCGAAATATTCGGCGGCGGTAAGGGCCATGTCGGGCACCAGGAGCCTCTCCACGGGCGGGTTGTCGGTGGTATTCACAAAACTGATGATGCGGTCGAGGGCCCCGGCGTTGTCGAAGACATTCTTGAAATAGAGGTAATCGTCGTTGGAGAGTCCCATTCCGCCGAGGATGATCTTGTCGGCTTTGGCGCGCAAAGCCACCAGGGCCATCACCTGGTTGTAGGGCTGGTCGGGGTCGGCGAAGAAGGGAATCTTCTGGCCGGTGACCAGGCTGTTGTTCAGGTCGATGCCGGCGATCCCCGTGGCGATGAGGTTGGAAGGCTGGCGACGCCGTACCGGGTTCACCGAGGGGGATCCGATATTGCGGGTTTCTCCGTTCACTTCGGGACCCCCGTCGATGGGTTCGCCATACGCGTTAAAGAAGCGCCCCGCCAGCTCATCACTGACTTTCAACTGGGGAGGCCTTCCCGCAAAGCTCACTTCGGCATTGGTGGGGATTCCCTCCGTACCTGAAAAAACCTGCAGGGTCACATCCCTGCCTATGATTTTTACCACCTGGGCCATCCGTCCGTCCACGATGGCAATCTCGTCATAACCTACATTGTCGGCCTTCAGGGTAACCGTGGCCTTGGTGATGTTGGTCAGACGCGTGTATATTTTCTGAAATGACTGAGTTTCCATAATTGTCGTTTATTATTAGCCTTTCCGGAGATGCACTTCCGCGTATTAATTCATCCTTTCCTTTAGCAATGCCTGCAATTCGCCCTCATATCGTTCGAACTGCCCGGATCCGAATTCCGAATAGTTCATCTGCTTGAAGAGGTTGATGATCTGTTTGAAATAGGAGCCCACCGCTTCGAAGTTGTCGAACCGGAAACTCATCTCAGTAACATCCAGCACTTTGGAGAGCATGTATTGCTGCCGTTTGATGGGTGTGACGGCGTCGATTTTGTCGAAGGCATCCTGCTGGAGGATGACGAAGTCGATGAGTTCCGATTTCCAGTAGCGTTCATGGAAACTGATGGGAACGCCGTCGTCTCCGAGGATGTTGATCTGTTCCTGGGCTTCCTTACCGCGGTAGAGGATGTCTTTGGCATGGAGGACGTCAGAGAGCCAGTGGTCAGAGACGTTCTTTTCGAGGTATTCCTGAACTTCGGGGTATTCGAGGTATTTGGAATAGCTGTCGATGGGGTCTATGGCGGGATAGCGTTTGCTGTCGGCGCGGGCCTGGGAGAGGCCGTAGAAGCAGCGGGCGGCTTTACGGGTGCTTTCGGTGACCGGCTCTTTCAGATTGCCCCCTGCCGGGGAAACGGTTCCTATGAAGGTGATGGATCCGGGTTTGCCGTTGTTGAGGTATACATATCCCGCGCGGCTGTAAAAGTTGGAGATGATGGCCGAGAGGTCCATCGGGAACGCGTCGGGACCCGGCAGTTCTTCGAGGCGGTTTGACATTTCGCGGAGCGCCTGGGCCCAGCGGCTCGTGGAATCAGCCATCATCAGCACCCGGAGGCCCATGGAGCGGTAATACTCCCCGATGGTCATGGCGGTATACACCGACGCCTCGCGGGCGGCGACCGGCATGTTGGAGGTGTTGGCGATGATGATGGTGCGCTCGGTCAGCTTTTTGCCTGTCCGTGGGTCATCGAGTTCCGGGAATTCGTAAAAGATCTCCACTACCTCGTTGGCACGTTCGCCGCAGGCGGAAATAATCACGATGTCGGCTTCCGCCTGTTTGGAAATGGCATGCTGCAATACCGTCTTGCCGGTTCCGAAAGGTCCGGGAATAAAACCGGTGCCCCCTTCGGTGATAGGATTCAGGGTATCCATGCAGCGTACGCCCGTTTCCAGGAGACGGAAAGGCCTCGGCTTCTCACGGTAAGCCTTGATGGCGATTTTTACCGGCCACTTCTGAACCATGTCCAGTTCAAACTCCTTCCCTTCCTCATCTTCGATGACCGCAATCTTGTCATTGACGGTATACTGACCTTCGGGGACCACCTTTTTGACCCAGTAGGAGCCCTCCATCTTGAAGGGTACCATGATCTTGTGGGGCATGTCGTTTTCGTTGACTTCCCCGAGCCAGTCGCCGGCAATCACCCGGTCGCCGGGTTTGGCCAGGGGCTTGAAATCCCATAGCTTCTCCCGGTTGAGGGGATCGGTATATTCCCCTCTTTTCAGAAATATCCCCTCCATTTTGTCGAGGTCGTTCTGCAGTCCGTCGTAGTTGCGCGAGAGGATCCCCGGACCTAGGGTGACTTCCAGCAGGTGCCCCTGGAATTCCACTTTCGAACCCGGTTTGAGTCCACGGGTGCTCTCGAAGACCTGGACATAGGCATTTTTCCCGACCACCTTAATCACTTCGGCCATCAACTGTTCATCCCCCAGGGTGATGAAGCAGATCTCATTCTGGGCGACCGGCCCGTTTACTTCCACGATGACCAGGTTGGCAATGATCCCGGTCACAGATCCCGTGGTTTTATCTTTTCTTTCCATATGCGTTCGAAAATTCTTCAGGAAATTCAAAACTTGTTTCTATATCACTCAGTAATTGGTTGAACATTGCCTGTCCCCGCTCATAGTCGAGGTGAAACCATCTTTCCGCCAGGAAGACCTTGAGCAGATAGGCGAGGACCCTTTCCACCGAGAAATAGTGGAAGAAGGTGATGTCATCGAGGAAATTCCATTGGCGGCTATCTAATTTAAACTCCCTTTCGAGGAGGTTTTCGGTTTCGAAGATCTGGATAAGCTGGTCAACATCGGGGTAGTCGACTGTCAGTCCGAAGTCGCGGGTTTGGTTTTTTCTGACAGCCCTGGCGACCAGGTTATCGCCGGTCACCGCTTCCTCGAATTGAAAGCTGTGCTTCCGGCCGTTCAGCGCCAGGAGGATGTTCCCGGTATCCATGCGGTAGGAGGCCACTTGCCTGACAAATTGGTTCGGGGCCTTTTGCAGGGTGTCGAAGTATTCACAGGTCAGAATACGGTCTGCTTCCTCAAGGGTGATTTCTTCTTCGACCTCTTCCCTGGTGCGGAGCAACTGTCCGAACCGGTAAAGGTACCGTGGGAAATCCTCAGGCCGGCTCTCCTCAAAAAGCTTGGGCAGGATCAGGTGGTTGGCCTGCTCTTCCGTGAGGTTTCCCCGTTCGTCCCATGGTTTTTCCTTCCGGAACATCCTGTTGAGAAGGTTCTGGTTGTCGAAGGGGAAATAGAAGAGTTTCGCCAGCCTGAAATCGTCGGGGTGGAGTTCATCGCGCAGATATTCCTTGATCCGGGATGTGCTGAAATGGAGTTTCTTGTCGTCCTGGATAATGTCGGGCAGTCCGGCGATCAGACAGTAATAGTTGCGCCTGCTCATTTCTCCTCCCCGAAAAGAAGATGACTGGTTTTGGGCCGCAGGTAGGCTTTCAGGAAATTCAAGAAGTCGTCGTCGGTGAAGCTTATCAGATAACTCCCGTCGGCCGGCCCGATCTTGAAGCCTGTTCTGACATCGGGCGAAAAGGAGAATTCCAATCCTTTGTTCATCTCGGCTGCCAGGCTCTGTTTGAAGAATTTTTCCATCGTGACCTTATCCCCTTCCGGAAGGATCACGTTCATGTCAAAGCTTTCCTTCTCCATCCATCCCTTTACGATGCCGTTGATGAGAGATTTGAGATACTCCTTGTCGGCAAAGGTCTCTTTCACCGGAGGCTGGATCACATTCATCGAAACGAGGGAAGCCACCTGCTGTTTCATTGCTGAGATGGCCTGGTTGATGGTCATCCTGAGCTCCGAATCCACATGGTTCTTGAATTCCTGCGCTTTTTTCCGCGTATCCGCCATCACGGACACAGCGGCCTTCTGCGCCTCTTCTTCGATCTGTGCTGCCTTCTGATGCGCTTTTTTCAGGATGTCATCAGCCTCATCCCGGGCTTTCTGAATCCCTTCGTTGTAAATAGCTTCAGTGAGCTGCTGAATCTTTGAATCCATATAATATCGTATTAATGATTTTCGTTTCTGTTCCCCGATTTAGCTGGTCACTCCGTGCCATAATGCCGGACTTCATGAGCTGGTTCTTACGACGCACAAATATAGTTTTTATTCATTTGTTGTTGTTTGAAACACGGGTTTAAATTCATGAGAATGTCGGGGTGTTTTATAACATATCTTTTGTAAATTGGCGCCTTTGAACCTGAAAAGAGATGACGGTCGGCCAGTTGTATCAATTATTCCGGAGCCATCCCCTGGTGACCACCGACAGCAGGAGGGTCCTGCCGGGAGCTATGTTCTTTGCCTTGAAGGGGGAGAATTTCGACGGGAACAGGTTTGCCGTTTCTGCCCTTTCCGCGGGGGCGGCCTGTGCCGTGGTCGATGATCCTGCAGTAGTGGCTGACGAACGCTTCATCCTGACCGGCGATGTTCTGAAGACGTTGCAGGATCTGGCGGCATATCACCGGCGGAATCTGAATCTGCCCATCGTGGCCATCACCGGCACCAACGGGAAGACCACAACGAAGGAACTGATCGCCGCCATTCTGGCAAAGAAATACCGGGTGGGGTACACCCGGGAAAATCTGAATAACCATATCGGTGTGCCTTTGACGCTGCTTTCCATGACCCCGGAAACCGAGATCGGCATCGTGGAAATGGGGGCCAACCATCCCGGTGAAATTGATTTTCTTTGCCGCATCGCCAATCCTGATTTTGGATTGATTACCAATGTAGGAAAGGCCCATCTCGAGGGATTCGGCAGTTTTGAGGGGGTGCTCAAAACCAAAAGTGAGCTTTACAGGTATCTCGAAGAAAAGGGAGGTACCATCTTCATCAACGGGGAGAATCCCATCCTTCGCGCTGCCGCCGGGGAAGGTCTCGAAAAAGTGTGGTACGGAAAGGGGGAGGATGGTCTGGTGTGCGGAGAGGCAACCGGGAGTCTCCCTTTTTTGGGTGTAAAGGCCAGGATCGGTCATGCCGGAATGACGGTGGAGACCCTGCTGGCAGGGGGGTATAACCTCGAAAATGTGCTGGCGGCCATGGCTGTGGGGAGTTATTTTCAGGTCAGCCCGGAAGAGATCAAAAGCGCTGTTGAAGGCTACATCCCTTCAAACAACCGGTCGCAGTGGATCAGTACGGGTTCCAATGAAATCATCATGGATGCCTACAATGCCAATCCCGGCAGTATGACAGCCTCCATACGCAACTTTCTGGAAATCCCCCATCTCCGGAAACTCTTTATCCTGGGCGATATGCTTGAACTGGGAGCGGCTTCGAAGGAAGAACACCAGCGGATTGTCAACCTGCTGGCGGAAAACGTTAAAGAAGGCGTTTGGCTGACAGGCACTTCTTTTGACGCAACCAGCCGGCCGCCGGGATTTCTTTCGTTTCCCGAAACGACCAGCCTGGCTGATTACATCAGGGCGAACCCTCCCTCGGAATCCCTGATCCTCATCAAAGGCTCCCGCGGTATGCAACTGGAGAAACTGGTCTCCTTGCTGAGTTAATTGACGGGCGGTTTTTCCACTTTCAGAACTTCGGAAATCGCCTGCACAAAGGTGGCCTTCGGCAGGGCACCCATGGCCATCTGCGGCTGCCCCTCCATAGGGACGAACAACAGCGACGGAATGCTCTGGATCCCGAACAAACCGGCAAGTTCACGCTGATCTTCGGTATTGACCTTGTAAATCACCAGCTTGTCGCCATACTCCCTCTGGAGCTCTTCCAGCACGGGAGCCACCATCCTGCACGGTCCGCACCAGTCGGCGTAAAAATCAATCAGACAGGGTACGCTCCCTTCATATTTCCACGCTTTATTCGCTTCCCAATTATAAACCTTCTCCTTGAAGGTTTCGGTTGTTAAATGCTCTAACATCTTCTTAATAAATTTTATTGCGACGTATTTAAATATCTATATATTTCCATGCAAAGATAATGCCATTTGGATAACCAGCATTCGCCGGGGTTGAAAAAAGGGAAATAATTGTAATTTTGTCACGCTATATACCAAAAATGGCAGAAAGGGAAAAAGTTCCGGGAGGTGCAATCCAGATGGCGTCGCAATTGCGGCGGCCGGTTTTCAGGAAGATCGGCGAGGTTGCCGACGCCTTACAACTCGAAGTGTATGTGATTGGGGGGTATGTGCGGGATTTGTTGCTGAAGCGGAGGAGCAATGACATAGACATCATGGCCGTAGGGAGCGGTATTGACCTTGCGGAAGCCGTTGCCGGGGCTTTGGGGATCAAGGGAGGTGTCGTCGTTTTCCGGAATTTCGGGACTGCCATGCTCAGGTACCGTAACCTCGACATTGAATTTGCAGGTGCGCGGAAGGAGTCGTACCGTCACGACAGCCGCAAGCCTTGGGTAGAGGATGGCACTTTGACGGACGACCAGCGGAGGCGTGATTTTACCATCAATGCCATGGCCATTTCGTTGAACGGCGGGACCTACGGCCGGTTGACCGATCCCTTTGACGGGGTGGGGGACCTGATGCGGAAGCTTATCCGCACCCCCCTTGACCCTGACATCACCTTTTCGGATGATCCCCTGCGGATGATGCGGGCCATCCGGTTTGCTACCCAGCTCAATTTTGAAGTGGAGGACGAGACCCTGAAGGCGGTATCGCGCAACAGGGAACGGATTAAGATAGTCTCTGCCGAGAGGGTGGCTGATGAGTTGAACAAGATCATCATGGCCGGCCAGCCGGGCCGGGGATTTATCATGCTGGAAGAGACCGGACTCCTGGAGATCATTTTTCCCGAGCTTGCCCGGCTAAAGGGCGTCGAATCGGTCAGGGGCATTGCCCACAAGGACAATTTTTACCATACCCTGAAAGTGCTGGATCAACTGGCTCCCCATACCGATAACCTATGGTTGCGCTGGTCGGCCCTATTGCACGACATTGCCAAACCGGCCACCCGAAGGTTCGTCGAAGGGCAGGGGTGGACCTTTTATGGCCACAACATTCTGGGGGCCCGCATGATCCCCGCGATTTTCAGGCGCATGAAGCTCCCCATGAATGAAAAGATGAAATATGTGCAGAAGATGGTCGACCTGCATATGCGCCCCATCGTGCTTTCGGAAGAAGAGGTGACCGATTCGGCGGTCAGGCGCCTTTTGTATGAGGCGGGCGATGATATCGACGACCTGATGACCCTCTGTGAGGCGGACATCACCTCGAAGAATCTGAACAAGGTGCGAAAGCACTTCGGGAATTTTCAGCTGGTGCGCCGCAAACTCCGGGAGATCGACGAGAAAGATGCCATCCGCAATTTCCAGCCTCCCGTGACCGGGGAGGAGATCATGGCTGTCTTCGGCATCCCTCCCGGGAAAGAGGTGGGCATCATCAAGAACGCCATCAAAGAGGCCATCCTCGACGGCACCATCGGCAATAACCACGAGGAAGCCCGGACGCTGATGCTGGAAAAGGCTGCAGAACTGGGACTCACACCCAAATAAGGCTGAGACTAAGATTAGTGGCGAAATCGATAAATCATCAAATCTCCAAAATAAGGCTGAGGCTAAGATTTTTGGCGAATACCGCTGGAGCCCTGGGAGGTTAAGGTTGCGGTTTCCGCAACATGAGCAAGACCGGCAAATGATCGCTGAAGCCACCCTTATACTGGTATCCCAGGTAAGTCCGTTTCAGCTTCGTACCGGTGAATTTTTCATCTTTCTCCAGCAAAAATGGTGCGTCGAGGATCCTTGCATCTCGGGGCCGGGTGAAAAGCCGTGCGGTGGTGTCCAGAAGGGCCTCGCTGATGATAATCTGGTCAAAGATATTCCATTGCGACTGGTATTTCAAAGTTCCCCGTTTTTCCTTCTCCCACCGGAAAGCGGTGTTGTAGAGCGCATCTGGGTTCCGGGTGATGTCACCCCCGGCACCCAGATATCGGCTCAGACTTTCATCCCGGGGCTGGTCGTTAAAGTCGCCCATGATGATGATGCGGGGATGGTGATATTTCTGCCGGAGATTGTCAACCTCGGAGCGGAGTCTTTCGGCGGCTTTCTTCCGCATGGGGCGGGTTTCCATCATACCTCCGTACCGCGACGGCCAGTGGTTGAAAAAGATATGGAGGGTATCTTCCCCTGCCAGGATCCCGCAGAGGTGGAGGATTTCACGGGTGTCGGGGATGGGGTCCCCGTCGGGGACAGGAGGAAAATAACGGTAGAAGAGGGGATTAAAAACGGAAGGACGGTAAACAGCGGCCACGTCGATACCCCGTTTATCGGGCGAATCCTTGTGGATGATATTGAAATTCCAGGTTTTCAGGAGCGGATGGCGGACCAGTTTTTCCAGGACCACTCGGTTTTCGGCTTCGCAAAAGCCGATGACCGCAGGGGGTTCCCAGTTGCCGGTATTGGCGATCACTTTCGACAGCGCCGTCAGCTTTTCATAAAACCGGTATCCTGTCCAGTGGCGACCCCCTTCCGGCAGGAATTCTTCATCCCGCTTCAGGGAATCATCTTCGGTATCGTAGAGATTCTCCAGGTTATAAAACATCACCGTCGCCAGGGAGGTTTCCTTCTGGGAACGTCCATACCGGGTGGATAAAAGCAGGGCGACGATCAAAAGAAGCCCGGAGATGATTCTCATTTTGGTTTTTTCTCAATCCTTTCATAAGCGCCCAGATCAGGGCCCTTGTCTGCCGTCCGGTCCATCCCTTTCATGTCAAAGGGGAACATCTTTGAGTAGACGGAGCTGCCCACATCTTTGGCAGGAGAAAGCGTGTCGAGTTCAAAATTCAGGTTCTTGTTGATATCGACGAATTTGGGGTCAAATTTACTGCCCTTCAGGATATTGTTGTAGTGGTTTTTGTCGGAAGTATTGAAGGTGTCGGGCACCTGCAGGATACAGTGGTCGAAATAGTAATTGAAGAGTTTCTCCTTGTTTTTTCCCAGTTCCAGTTCCAGGTTGTTGTTTCCGAAGATGATGGAATTCCCGAAATGGGCTTTGTTCAGGTCCCCCAGGAACACCAGGGTTTTGCCGTCGGAATTGGTATATTCCAGCACGTTGGAGATGGCCAGGGAGCTGGTGGTACGTGGTTTGCGCGAAAATCCCCCCCAGAAGTTGGCGATGGTGGTATGGTAAAATTCATATTCGCCGCCCACGAGGAGGGCCACCGCATAAAAACCGCAGTTGGCGATGACCGAATTGTAGGCTGAAATTTTGGACTTCAGCGCGAAAATCCCGGCATAGGCCATGTTTTCGATTTTGGTATTAGCCAAGGTAACCGTTGCAAAACCCTCATGTTCGATGGTTCCCACCTGCAAGCCGATGTTGGCATTTCGGATCTGGGCGTGTGTGAACTCATTCCCCTTGCTTCCCGAAAAGAGAAGGATCCCGTTCCACTGGTCGGGAATATTTTTATAGGCCTCCTCCAACCGGTCGGCCAGGAACATCACCGGATTATCGCGGGTTCCGTTCACCACGATGTTCCCCTTCACATAAAGGCCGGCTCCCTTGTGGAAATAAATCCGAGTGCCGGGGGCGATGGTAAGTGTCGAAAGGGTGTCGACATAAGCATAGTTATACACCAGGTAGGGTTTGTCATTCTCCCAGGTCTGATTTTTCAGGGTGGCGCTCTTGACAAGGTGAAAATCCTGCCCCCAGGCAATCAGCGGGATCACCTGCTCATTGAAATTGACGTTGAACCGGATGCTGTCCTTGACCACCATGGGGAGGTTCTGGCCGTTGGGATCGACCGTCACTTCGACAAAGATGAAAATGCTGTCGTTGGGAGGGATTTCCAGGTCATAAATTTCGTTTCCGGCGATACCGTTCACATTCAGCCTGAAACTCGAAAACTCGCCACCTCCGACCTTGATACTTGAGATTAACAGTTTGTCCTTGTAAGGATTGAATACTTTCAGCAGGCGGGTGGTGGAGCCGATGGTGGAGAAAACCGTATCAAACATAACCGTATCGGCCGAAAAGCGCAACTGCGCATCAGGCGAATTCAGGTACCTTTCATCCTCACACGAGAGGATGAATAAAAAACCTAACAATACCACCCCTATTTGAAGCAGATTCCTTACCAAGCGATTAATTTTACGGAAAACGGAAAACCATAGAAAAAAGTATCCGTTTTGATGCTCCTAATTTACATTTATTAACAATTCAAAACAAATTATTTGACTTCCGAATTTTTTATTTTTTTGAAATAATGTACAATCCGCTGATCATCAGGAGTCCGTTCAGGATAAGAATTTCGAAGCCAAAGGTATATCCTCCGAGCCATTTTTCGGAGTTGGCTGAGATGAGGTAGGAAAGGGCAGGGGCTGCAACGGCGATGAGGGGTACCCAACGGTCGTTGATCTTTCTTTTGGTGAGCAGTCCGAAGAGGAAAAGTCCGAGGATTGGTCCGTAGGTATACCCGGCCACGGTGAAAACGGCCACCACCACGCTCTGGTCGTTAACGGCCCGGAATGCGAGGATGACGAGGATCAGCAGAATTGAAAAGGCCAGATGGGAGCGTGTTTTGACTTTTACCCGCCTTTCTTCGGTGAGTTGTTCCGCTTTCAGGAAGTCGATGCTCAGCGTAGTGGTCAGGGATGTCAGGGCGGAGTCGGCGCTGGAATAGGCGGCGGCGATGACGCCTATAAGAAAGGCAATTCCCACCGCCATTCCGAGTTTGTTGAAGGCCAGCCAGGGATAGACGTCGTCGGAATGGGCGGGCAGCTGTAACTGCAGGTTTCCGGCATAGAGGTAGAGCAGGGCTCCCAGACATAGAAAGAGGAAAACGGTGACGATGAAGGCTATGCTGAAGACGAGCATATTTTTCCGGGCTTCCCGGAGGCTTTTGCAGGTCAGGTTTTTCTGCATCGAATCCTGGTCCATGCCCACAATGACCAGGGTGATGAAAATTCCGGAGAAGAACTGCTTGAAGAAATTATTCCCTGACCGCCAGTCCCACGTGAAAATGTCAGACAGGGGAGAGGCGCCGATCTCCCGGGTCATGGTGCCGAAGTCCCAGCCCATCGACCTGGAAATGATGATAATGGTCAGCACGACCGCTCCTACGATGAACAGGGTCTGAAGGCTGTCAGTCCAGACGATGGTTTTGATCCCTCCCTTGAAGGTATACACCCATATCAGGGCGATGCTGACGATGACCGTCACGTAAAAGGGGATGTTGAAGGCGTCAAAGAAGGCGATCTGAAGGACGCCTGCCGCCAGGTAAAGCCTGAAAGCCGCTCCAATGAGTTTGGAGAGGATGAAGAAGAAGGAGCCGGTTTTGTGGGAATATTTACCAAACCGCTCTCCCAGGAAGGAATAGATGGAAATCAGGTTCATCCGGTAATAGACAGGCAGGAGGAATCCCGCCACCAGCCAGTATCCCACGACATTTCCCATGACGAACTGCAGGTAGGAGAAGGCCGAGTTCCCCACTTCCCCGGGCACGGAGATGAATGTCACCCCGGAAATGGTGGCGCCGATCATGGCAAAAGCCACCAGGTACCAGGGGGACTTTCGGTTGGCAATGAAAAAGGTGTCGGTAGTGGCTTTTCTGCCCGTGAACCAGGCAATGGCCAGCAGGATCATAAAATATCCGGCTACGATAAAAAAAACAAGGAATGGATTCATCAGCTGCAAGTTAATGGCGGAAGGCACGTTCACCTCCGGGAGTACGATGCGAAAATAGCGCTCTTATTCATTCGAAATCGGGATAGAGGAGGTATTTTTTGCGGATGGTCTTATACTGTTCGATTTCTGCGTTCCACGAAGCTGTGATTTCCGCTTCCGTTTTTCCTTCCCTGATCTCTTTGATCAACTGATCGTTCCCTGACAGCAGGTTGAACCACCGTTCGCTTGTCAGGAATTCTTTTTCGGAAGGGTAAAAATCCCGGGCCCTGAGGAAAAATGACAGGGTGAAATGCGGGACGGGATTCAGGGTTTGCAGATCGGTGCCGTAGCATGTTTTCCCTTCGTTGACAGGGTTATCGGCAATGCCGGGAATATCGCGGGGCACGAAGGTGAAGTTGCCCATCGAAGGAAGGGTTCCCCCGTACACCTGGAACGGGAAGGGGGTTCCCCTGCCGATGCTCACCGATGTGGCTTCGAAAAAGCAGAGGGAGGGATATAGCCTGACGGACTGGTAATTGGGAAGGTTTGGCGAAGGGGCCACCGGGGGTGCGTATGCCGTCAGGTGGGAGTAATTCTCCACTTTCACCACGTCAATCTGACAGGGTGACAATGCCTTGTGCCATCGTTCCCCGTTGATCATCAGGGCCATCTCACCCATGGTGCATCCGTGTACGACGGGTACCGGCACCATCCCTACGAAGGAGGTGAAAGCAGGATTCAGCAGCGGTCCGGCGACATAATCGCCGTTAGGATTGGGGCGGTCCAGGACGACCAGTGGAATGTTATTTTCGGCGCACGCCTCTACCACCAGGAAAAGGGTCGACAGATAGGTGTAAAACCGGCACCCCACATCCTGGATGTCAAAGACCACGATATCAATCCCTGACAGATGGTCGGCTGTGGGTTTCCGGTTTTGCCCGTACAGGGAGACAATCTCCAAGCCTGTCTTTTCATCCCTGCCGTCCGATACTGTTTCCCCTGCGGAAGCTTCTCCCCGGAAACCGTGTTCCGGGGCAAAAATCCTGATCACTGATATGTTGTTCTCAATCAGGAGGTCCGTAAGGTGTTTTTCTCCCGCCATGGCCGTGTGGTTGACCACCAGGGCGACACGCTTCCCCGCCAGCAGGGGCAGGTATTTCTCAGGCTGTTCCGCTCCCGTTGCCATCTTCTGCGCCGGAACCTGCCGCGACTGGCAGTTAACCGTCATAAAAAATAGAAAGAATGCAATTACAAACAATCTGAAACGTTCCATGTGTTTAAACTATTATTTTGTGATGGATCATTCCGAGAAACAGATGTAATATCCATGCAAACAAATCATTACGGTGGGTGCACATTTGCCTCAAGGCTGTTTCTCCACCGGAAGACGGCATGGTTTTATTCTGCGAAGATACCATTTTACGACAATCTTATTATTTTAGCCAATTTGAAACCTAGAAATTCATGCTGAAGTTCAAAATATCGATTGTGATCCTGTTGGGGTTGATGACCATGAACCTCTATTCCCGTGATCCCGGAATTCGGTCGTTTGAAAATGATCCCTGGGTAAAGTCGGAATTGGCGCGGATGACCTTGCGGGAGAAGATCGGCCAGCTGATCATTATTGATGTGTATCCCGGGCAGAGTGAAGCGCATAAGCGGGACATCATGAAGGTGATCGGACAGTATAAGCCGGGAGGCATTCTGATCATGAACGGTTCACCGGTGAAGACAGCCCGTTGGATCAACGATTTTCAGAAAGCATCGGGGGTGCCGCTTCTGGTGGCCGCCGATGCGGAGACGGGATTGGGGTTCAGGCTCGACAGCATTTCTAATTTCCCTGTCGCCCAGAGTCTGGGGGCTGTACAGGATACCGCTCTGGTTTATGAGATGGGCCGGCAGATCGGCAGGCAGTTGAAGAGCATCGGCATCAACATGAATTTCGCCCCCGTGGCCGACATCAACACCAATCCGGACAATCCGGTGATTAACATCCGATCCTTCGGGGAGCAGAAAGAGAATGTAGCACTGAAAGTTCTGGCCTATGCAAAAGGGTTGCAGGATGAAAGGGTGGCTGCCGTGGCCAAGCATTTTCCGGGGCACGGCGATACCAGGGGCGATTCCCACCGGGTGCTGCCCCTGTTGCAGCATTCCGCTTTCAGGATGGACAGTGTTGAGATGCATCCTTTCAGGGTGCTGGCACAGGAGGGCATTGCCGGTATCATGACAGCCCATCTGGCGGTTCCGGTGTATGATCCCTCGGGGAGGCCTGCCTCCCTCTCCCGGAAAATCGTCAACGGCATACTTCGGGAAAAACTGGGATATCGCGGACTGGTGATAACTGATGCCATGAACATGGCGAGTGTGGTCTTCCCTTCGGGAAGCGCTGACGTGGAAGCGCTGAAAGCCGGCAATGACATGCTGGAATTTGTGACGGACCTGCCAAAGAGCATTGCAGCCATCGAAAAGGCCATCTTTTCGGGAACACTCCGGGAGAAGGAGATCGATGAAAAATGCGCCAGGGTGCTGGCGGTGAAAAGATGGCTGGGACTGAATAACTACGCTCCTGCCGACCTGGCCCTGGTAACAGCGGAAATCAATAATCCGTCGGCCCTGGTGACGAGAAACTCCCTGGTGGAAGCAAGCCTGACCGTGGTGAAAAATTCGGGATTGCTTCCCTTGGCCCGTCTTGATACCCTGAAAATCGCCACCCTGGCCATCGGCGAATACGGCATCACCCCCTTTCAGCGAATCGTCTCCCGGTATGGCGATGCCGACCACTATTCCCTCGACAGGGACGCTTCTTTCACCCAGGTGGAGGAAATGGTTCGCAGGCTGAAGGGATATAACCTGGTGATCGCCGGCATACACGGAATCGGAAAATATCCCCGGAGGAACTACAATGCCACCGTCAGCCAGGCAGATGCCGTTCAGCGGCTGGTCAGGAGTACCAGGGTGATCACCCTGTTTTTCGGCAATGCCTATGCGTTGCGTCATTTCCCCGGAATAGAATGGTCGGAAGCGCTGGTGGTGGGTTATGAAGAGGATCAGGAGGTTCAGGAGCGGGCCGTTCAGATGCTCTTCGGAGCCCTCGATGCTGGCGGGCGGCTTCCCGTCACGGCCGACAAACGGTTTCCGGCAGGTATGGGCGTTGACGTAAAAAAAAATGGCCGTTTGAAATATTGCTCCGCCGAAGAAGCGGGCATCTCATCCACGTTTCTCACCCGGAAGCTCGACTCCCTGGCTTACGAGGGGCTGACAGAGAAAGCGTTTCCCGGATGCCAGGTGCTCGTGGCAAAGGACGGAAAGGTCATCTTCCATAAATGTTACGGCTACCTCTCCTACGACGGCAAGGAAGCTGTCACTCCGGACCACCTGTACGACTTTGCCTCGGTGACAAAGGTCTCGGGACCCCTGCCGGCACTTATGAAACTTGTTGATGAGGGCAAACTCAACCTCGACAGGAAAATGAGTTACTACTGGCAGGACTGGCGGAATTCCAACAAAGCAAATATCGTGGTCAGGGAGGTGCTCGCCCACCAGGCCAGGCTGCCGGTCGTCATTCCCTTCTGGACCTCTCAACTCTCCAAAAATCCCGAACGCAGGAAAGAGGTCTTCAAACCTTTCCCCACTTCCGCCAACTCGGTGAGAGTCGCCTCCAACCTCTATATGGAAAGGCGTTACATAGACACCATGTATGCCGAGATCCGCAACGTCCCCCTGCTGAAGTCAAAGAAATATACCTATACCTGCATGGGATTTCTGTTGTGGCCCCCCATCATCGAAAAGATCACCGGCATACCCTACGAACAATACCTGAAACACAACATTTACAGGCCTTTGGGGGCCACTATGCTGACTTACAATCCCTACCTCCATTTTCCGCTGAGCCGTATCGCACCCACCGAAGAAGACGATTATTTCAGGAACGAAGTGCTGCGAGGGTTTGTCCATGACGAAGGGGCGGCCCTGCTTGGCGGAATCTCGGGGAATGCGGGACTCTTCGGGACAGCCAACGACCTGGCCAAATTGTTCCAGATGTATCTCTGGAAGGGGTCTTACGGCGGTGTCAGCTTCTTCTCGGAAAAGACGGTAAAAGAATTTACCCGGGTACAATACCCCGGAAATAACAACCGGAGGGGATTGGGTTTTGACAAGCCATCCCTCGATAAAGAGATACATACTCCTGAAGAAAGATACCCGACAAAAAGCGTTTCCCCATCCAGCTACGGCCATACCGGGTACACAGGAACCTTCGTCTGGGCCGATCCCGAAAAACAGCTCCTTTTCATCTTCCTTTCCAACAGGGTGCATCCCACCCGGAACAACAACAATCTCTCCTACCTGGGAACCCGGTATGTGATGTTGCAGACCGTCTGCGATGCCGTGGAAAAAGGAATTTTCTAATTATTTAAAAGTTGTTAATTTGAAATTCAATTTTAAAGGCCCGACTTGATTTCATAGATTATAAACATTACCTTTATGATTTTCTAAAACCTTTTTTTTTAATACATAAAACTTTACAGCTATGGAGCGGAAAATCACCTTTAATGAGTTGCGCAAGATCAAGGACAGTTTACCTGACGGGTCCATCAGACAACTTGCCAGGGAGTTTGATGTATCGGAAGAGACCGTCAGAAACTACTTCGGTGGCGCCAACTACGACCACGGTACCTCGGTGGGAATTCATATAGAACCCGGACCCAATGGCGGAATCGTACTTCTCGACGATGCTTCAATCCTCGAACGCGCACAGGAACTCATCTCCCCGCAACCGGTATAACCCAGAAAAATATTTTTCCGAACAGGAAAACTGTCCTATCTTAGGGGCAGTTTTCTTTTTTTAAACCAATTAATATGAAAAAAACAGTTATTTGGACGGCTTTCGCGGCCATCCTTCTTTTATTTGCAGCCTGTGAAACGGAGAAACCCTTCGAACCTCTTTTCAACGGCGAGAATTTAGACAACTGGGAGCTTTTCGTGGGTTCTCCCCTGCGGGGTTTCGACAGTCTGGCCCTGGCGGCGACTCCTGAAAAACTCTTCTCAGTTACCGGTGACGGCGATGAAAAGGTGATCAGGATCTCGGGTGAGGTGAACGGCTCCATGGCCACCCGTGCATCGTATGCTGATTACCATCTGAAACTGATATTCCGATGGGGCGATTCTGTGTATACCAGCCGCAACAGCGGACTGCTCTACCACAGTTTCGGCGATTTCGGCGCCGCCTTCGGCACCTGGATGACCAACATCGAATGCCAGCTGATGCACGGCAACCTGGGGGATACTTACCTGATGAACAACACTGTTTGTGAGACGGCAGCCCTGAAGGACGATTCCACGGGAAGTTTCGTCTTCACGCCGGGGGCCGATCCTCTTCCTTTCGGGGCGAAAGCCAACGGCAACTCGGTGAAAAAAAGCGCTGACCATGAAAAGCCGCTCGGGGAATGGAATACCGTGGAACTATACAGCCTGGGGCAGACCACCGTCCATGTGGTCAACGGTGTGACCGTCATGGTGAACACCCTGACAGGGACCGCCGGAGAGGACGAGAGCGTCACCCCGTTGACGGGCGGAAAAATCCAGATTCAGTCCGAGGGGGGCGAACTCTTTGTAAAAAGTGTTGAAATACGGCCCATCACCAATATTCCTGCCGGAATCCTGTCGCAGAAATAAAAATATTCCTATTTTTGTCGCTCCTTTCGGAGAGATGGCTGAGTGGTCGATAGCGGCGGTCTTGAAAACCGTTGTCCCTTTGCGGGGACCGGGGGTTCGAATCCCTCTCTCTCCGCAAAAAATTCAGAAAAGGCAATATCAGGAACCGGAAAATTAACCTTTCGTCTCATTTGCCTTGGTTTAACGTGGAACGCTGGTGGTCTGTCCGTTGTTGCGCTCCCAGATGATCTGGTCGTTGCTGTTGGTATCCCCGTTCATGTTGTAGTCCCCCGTCCGGTAACCGGTCTGCCCGTTCTGCTTTTCCCAGGTACTCTGGTCGTCGGCGTTGATATCGGTATCGGAATATTCCGTGGTTGACTGGTTGCCGTTGCCCCCGAACATGAAAAAGATCCCGTTTGCCTCTTTTTGCCCCGCCATTCCGGATCCTTCGGTGATGTAACTCTGCTGTGCGGTAAAATCATAATTCAACACCCCGTTCACCAGCAAGAGGGGTTCATGTGACATCACCGGGAGGTGGTTCCGGTGTTCGACCATCAGGAAATAGCTGGCGTTTATGTCGGGGACGCAGCAATCGTACCCTGCGATCATTTCAATGCTGCCGTCCTTGTGGAGAAGGGCGGCTTTGCGGCACTGTTCGGCGTAATCTTCCGGGTTGCCGCTACGAAGTGATACCAGGACCCAGTCCACCACCGTCGGGGAATAAACCGCACCATCTGCCAGGCTTGTCCCCGGGTCAAAATCGTTCCCTTCGGCACCCATGTAAAGCCAGGGTTCCGCCTTATACGGCTGGCCGGGCGGCGCATATCCGATGTTGCCTTCATCACAGGTTTGCCCGGGAAGCATGCCCAAGCCATTGAGCGTGGTCCGCATCGGTTGGACATAGGTCGCCGAAGAGGACGGGTCTATCAATGCCCCTTCGAGGAAAATCACGGCTTCTAAGGAGATCTTTTGGAATCGGGTATTGACATAATCGTTCAAAGTCAGCGTTGAGGAGTTTGTCCCATCTGATACCGTGAGGGTTACGTCAAAAATGCCCTGCTGATCGTACAGAATGACCGGATTTTGAACGGAAGAGGAAGAAGGGCTTCCCCCCTCGAAACTCCACTGCCAGGATAGTGGTTTCCCGGGGGAAAGGTCGGCAAAGGCAACATAACTCCCCGGGCAGTTGTTTACCGATGATGCGGAAAACCCGGCTTCCAGGGGATTCGGAAGCTGGGTGACCCCGATTGTTTTCGGATTCACTCCTTCAGCCGTCAGGGTAATGGTCGCGGTGCGAACGGTCTTGAAAGGGTTTCCCGAAGCTGTCAGCAACAGGGTGGTGTTTCCGTTGCCGCTCCCGGGAGTCACCATGAGCCAGGGTTGGTCCGAAAACGCATTCCACGTGGTGTTGGACGCAATCTGAATGCTGGCGGTGCTCCCGGTTGTATAACCAATTCCGACCTCGGCCGGAGACCCTTCAAGGGTGGGGATCTCCAGGACGTTCAGAAAATCCTTCCACTGATCGGCAGTTGCATAATGACTTTGTGATCCGGAAGGGACATATAGTTTGCAGGTCTCTTTATTCACTTCATAAAAAACGAACGATGAGGAAGAGAGATCCGGGGGATTGACGGAACGGGCGAAAATGGAATTTAATGCCCAACAATAGGAAAATGCCTGATGTCCGATAAATGTCACCGAAGCAGGAATGTCGAGGATTTTCATTGTTTGGCAGCCCCAAAAAGCATAATTCCCAACCATGACTACGGATGAAGGCAGATAAATGGCTTTCAGTCCGTAACATCCATAAAAAGCGAGGTCTCCAACCGCAGTAACTGTAACGGGAAGATTAACGGAAGCCAGGATATCCTTATAATAAAAAGCCCTCTGGGGGATGGTGTTGGCAGGATATGTAGCGCGACCGTCTGAAGCGGTTCCCTCAGTCCCGGAGTAAGTGACGATGTTCACATCCCTGAGGTCGACATTTAAAAGCTGAGGCATTTCGTCACGCATGGTCTTAAAATCGCGGGCATCGATGGTTCCCGTCAGGCAGAGCGTGGTAGTGGTGGTCAGGGCCGTTCCCATGATGTTTTTCAGTTCGCCGGCCGTGACGGCGGTCTTTGCAGTTTGATCGACGCGTACGATCTGGTCGCTATATCCCGGGGAGGAAATGGTGATGGTTCCCGACCGGGGCATTCCCGAATTGTTTTCGCCGGCAGTGATCATAACGGTCCTCTTCCCGGGACCACCACTCCCCGGCGCCACAGTGATCCATGGCTGATCCGCGGCAGCCGTCCAGGGGACACTCGAGAAAATCGTCAGTGAATCACTATCAGGAGTGGCAAACAGGGAATACCGGTTTTTTGAAAGAAAAAAACCGTCGAAAGCTTCAGGCAAATCTGTCGGGGTGAGGTTGATAATGGCTCCCTGACCTGAATTAAATTCAATGCTTCCCAGGAAATAATATGCGTCATCCCATCCTCCCCATCCCCAGTTGATGTGGAAATAGTCGGGTTCCTGGTACCCGTCCAGAATGAATGCGTGCCCGGCCGTCGTACTGCTACCCCTATAGAGAACCGGACGCAGGAGGTCCAGTTCCGAAATCATCAGGTCACTCCAGTCCGTGTCTGAAAAGTCACTTCTGGAAACATACCTGGCGTTGGGGGAATACCCGAAAAAATTCCGCATGGGTATCGGGGAGACGCTGGCTGCGGATCCGGAGGGACCATACGACATATTGACCGAAACGCCGCAATGGTACATCAGCGTGGCTACGGCATCATTCTGACCTGTGAGTTTGGCGGGCATCTCATTCCAGCGGTAGATGGTGGCCCCGAAATCGGCATGCTGAGTTCCGTAGGTCTCATCGTCGTAAGAATTGGAACCCGTTCCGACGGGCGGAAAATTCCAGTATTTCATGATCTGGGCCATGGCAGTGGCCACACAGCCCGTCACCGTATGACCGCAGGGACCGGCAGGATCGGCAGGGCACATCATGTTGTAATAACACCCCTGATTCCAGGTAGTTTTTAAAAGAGGTTCCACACCTGCCATGGTTCCGGAGCCTTCGGAAAGAGATGAGCTCAGATTGTCCCATAGCTGACCGCTATCTTTTTCAGGTCGTACCTTTCCTTTTTTGATGCCGGCAATCTCCCTTTTCCGCTCTTCCATCCAATTTGAAAATGCAGGCACCTCAACGGAAGCGTCAAACAATCCGTTGAAGGAATACCCGAGAATGGGACGGCTGCGCAGGTCAGCGGCCACCATGACAAAGCAGTTGTTAACCGTGTCATTGAAGACATAAAAAAGTGTGTCATCACCGGCTGTCGAAACAAATACCGGAGAAAACCGTGATTCTGAACGTTGCGCCCCAGTATCTTTGAATCTTCCTCCCGTGACCGAATGCATATGCCTCTCTGCAATGTCAACCGCTTTTTTTATGTTTACCGGTTGTGCGGCAGCATAAAAAACGGAAAAGACAAATGCGGCGGTTGCTATGTATTTCATTGATAAGTAGTTATTTTACAGATGGTTATTACGGGATGCCCCCGTTATTCTTTCATAAACAGGCAGTTTGGCTGCGCTAAGATAAAACATCTTTAAAAAGGAGATATCCTGCAGGTCAAAAAAATCAGGGGTATCCCGGGGAAGTGAGGGAATGTTTCCCGGCGGATATTTTTTACGGGGATGATTACTGAAGTAATAACAAAATGCTATCTTTGCGCCATCAGAAACACGGGTGTAGCTCAGTTGGTAGAGCATCGGTCTCCAAAACCGAGTGTCGGGCGTTCGAGTCGCTCCTCCCGTGCTTCAAAACTGCTTCCTTCGGAGGCGGTTTTTTTTTGTCGCAATGCCGGGTGCCAATGGAGCCCTTAGGTGTTGAGGTTAAGCTCTTCTGTTCTTCCGCTCTTCTAGAAGGATTGCAGCTGGCAGAGTTTGGTGTACCGTCCGTTGAGGGCGAGGAGGTCGTCGTGTTTTCCGGTTTCCACGATCTTTCCTTTGTGGAGGACGCAGATGAAGTCGGCATTCCGGATGGTGGAGAGGCGGTGTGCGATGACGATGGAAGTGCGGTTTTTCAGCAGTTTTTCCAGGGCATCCTGGACCAGTCTTTCCGATTCGGTATCCAGGGATGAGGTGGCTTCGTCGAGGATCAGGATATCGGGATTTTTGAGGATTGCCCTGGCGATGCTGAGCCGTTGCCGCTGTCCGCCCGAGAGCTTGCTTCCCCGGTCTCCGATCACCGTGTCATAGCCGTTGTCGCTTTCCAGGATGAATTCGTGGGCGTTGGCGACTTTTGCTGCCGTGATCACGGCTTCCCTGGAGGGGGATTCGACGCCGAAGGCGATGTTATTGTATATGGTGTCGTTGAAAAGGATGGCTTCCTGGTTGACGTTGCCCATGAGGTTGCGCAGGTCGTGGAGTTTCAGGTCGCGGATATCGGTGCCGTCGATCAGGATCTGTCCTGCGGTAACATCGTAAAAGCGGGGCAACAGGTCTACAAAGGTGGTTTTCCCGCTCCCCGACTGTCCGACCAGGGCTACGGTACTCCCCTTGGGCACCGTCACCGACACATTTTTCAGCACCTCACGGTCGCTGTAGGCAAAGCTGACTTCGCGGTATTCGATGGAGTGTTTCAGACTTCCGACGGGCAGGGCATCCGGTTTTTCTTTGATTGTCACGTCGGCCAGCAGAATTTTGTCGATACGGTTCATTGAGGCGAGCCCTTTCTGGATGGCGTAGAGAGCGCTGGTGAAAGCTTTTGCCGGATTGATGACCTGGTAAAAGATGGCCAGGTAAGCGATAAAGGTCGCACCCGACAATTCGCTGTTTTGACTCAGGATCAGGGTGCCGCCGAACCATACGATGAGCACCATCACGAAAGTCCCCAGCAGTTCGCTGAGGGGGTGTGCGAGTTCGCGCCGCCACATCAGCCGGTTCATGATGGTACGGTACTGTTTCACCTCGCCGTTGAACCGGTTTTCCATTTTACCCTCGGCGTTGAACGCCTTGATGATCCGCAAGCCACCCAACGTCTCCTCGATGATCGTGAGCATCAGTCCCATCTTGTCCTGCCCCTCGCGCGACACCTTCTTGAGTGACTTTCCGATCCTTCCGATGATAATACCCGTCGGGGGGAGCAACACCAGGATGAATAGGGTGAGGGTGGGGCTCAGGATTAGCAGGGAAACCAGAAATACGGCGATGAGGACCGGGTTTTTCAGAAACATGTCGAGCGAAGCCATGATGGAATTTTCCACTTCGGAGACATCCCCCGAAATGCGGGCCATGATGTCGCCCTTCCGTTCCTCGGTGAAAAAAGGAAGAGCCAGACGCAGGATACGGGCATAAATCTGCTGGCGGAGGTCCCTGACCACGCCGTTACGGATGAAAACCGTCTCCCGGGCCCCCAGGTAGGCAAATCCGACTTTCAGGAAAGTTCCGAAGGTAACCAGCAACCCTACCATGAGGAGCGACAATCCGGGGCCGTGGGCATTCTTGAATTGCGTCAGATAATAATAGAGATTGTGGGTGACCGAATCAAGGCTCACCGCCCAGGGCACCATGGTGTTGACATCTTCCGCCATTCCGAAAAGCATCTCCAGAATGGGGATCATCATTCCGACCGAAAAAACGGCAAACAGCGCCGAAAGGAAATGGAACAGAAAGGTCAGCCCCAGATGACTTTTGTAGGGAGGAATATATCTTTTGAGGATTTTCAGGAATTCTCTCATCGGCGTATTTGTTAAAAAATCCCGGTATAATTGCGGGGGGTGATCTGCAACAGCTCTTCCCTGACGGTTTCGGGGATATTGAGTGCGGAGATGAAAGTGCGGATGGTGTCGCGGGTGACCGGCCGGTTATGGCGGGTAAGTTCCTTCAGGGCTTCATAGGGATTGGGGTAATCCTCACGTCTGAGGATGGTCTGGATGGCTTCGGCGACCACTGCCCAGTTCGCTTCCAGATCGTCGTCGATCGCCTGCCGGTTCAGCAAAAGCTTATTCAGTCCCCGGAGCGTCGCTTCTATGGCGATCAGGGTATGTGCGAAGGGCACTCCGATGTACCGGGTGACCGTGGAATCCGTCAGGTCGCGCTGCAGCCTCGATACCGGCAGTTTCTGCGCCAGGTGGTCAAAGGCGGCATTGGCAATTCCGATGTTCCCCTCGGAATTTTCAAAATCGACAGGATTTACCTTATGCGGCATGGTCGATGACCCTACCTCACCCTCTTGCAGCTTCTGCTTGAAATAGTCCATTGAGATGTAGAGCCATAGATCGCGGTCGAGGTCCAGGATGATGCTGTTGATCCGCCGGAGGTTGTCGAAAACGGCTGCGTGATCGTCGTAGTGGGCGATCTGGGTGGTATGGCGTGACCGGGGAAGTCCCAGTTTTTCCCGGACAAAGCGATCAGCGAAGGCCTCCCAGTCAACGGAAGGGTAAGCGGCTGCATGGGCGTTGAAATTTCCGGTGGCCCCGCCGAATTTCACGTACAACGTCTGGTCTTTAAGTTGTGCGAATTGCTTCTCAAGACGTTCCACGAAGACCATGATCTCTTTTCCCAGTTTCGTCGGCGATGCCGGCTGACCGTGGGTGCGGGCCAGCATGGTCACATCCTTCCATCCGGCGGCAAGTTCCTCCAGTTTGGAGGTAAGCCGCTTCAGGGCCGGAAAATAGACCTGGTCAAGGGCTTCCCGGATGGAGAGAGGCACTGCCGTATTGTTCACGTCCTGCGAGGTGAGTCCGAAATGGATGAATTCCTTCCAGGGAGCCAGTTCCAACTGATCGAATTTTTCTTTCAGAAAATATTCCACCGCTTTCACATCGTGGTTGGTGACCTTTTCGATTTCCTTAATCCTGGCAGCATCGTGGAGGCTGAAATCCCTGACGGTTTGCTCAAGCTGTTCCAATCCTTTGCGGGGAACGGCCATCAGTTGCGGCAAATGCAGTTCACAGAGGGCTGTGAAATATGCAGTTTCAATTCTTACCCGGTAACGGATCAGGGCGAATTCGCTGAAAAAATCATCCAGCTTTTCCACTTTGCTGCGGTAGCGGCCATCAACAGGAGAAATGGCTGTTAATGTGTTCAGAATCATCGTGGTAATTTATGTGAACCTGGCAAAGGTAGCAAAATCCATGGTATGATTTTCGCATTGACCCGGCAGGCTGACTTTTTTCACTATTCCGGACCGAATAAATACCTACTTTCGTCGGCCTAAGGGGAAGATCCCCTGTAAAACCATCAGATGAAGCACTACTCCATTTCGCTGATCTCCTATCTGAACAGCCGTCCTTTTTTGTATGGTCTTGAGAATCACCCGATCAGGGATTCTATCCGGATTTTTCTGGATATACCTTCAAAGACCGCGATCAAACTGATTGATCACCAGGCTGACATAGGATTGGTGCCGGTAGGTGCGCTGACCGATCTTCCGGGGCACAGGATCATCAGCGATTATTGCATCAGCGCCGCAGGGGCGGTGCGTACCGTCGTACTGGCCAGTGACGTGCCCCTCGAAGAGATTGAGACCGTTCTTCTCGATTATCAGTCCCGCTCTTCCGTGTTGCTGGTCAGGGTGCTCGCCCGCTTCTTCTGGAAGAAGGAGTTTCGCTGGGAAAAGAGCAGCGCCGGTTATGAGAAGAAGGCGATTTCCGGGAAAACCGCCGCGGTGGTGATCGGGGACCGCGTCTTTGAGGTGGAGAAGCGATTCCGGTACATCTTTGATCTTTCGGCAGAGTGGATGAAGTTTTCCGGGCTGCCCTTCGTCTTTGCCGTATGGGTGGCCATGGAGGAGCTTCCGGCTGCTTTCCGGGACCTCTTCAATACCGCCGTCGGCTTCGGCGTGAAAAGCGTTCCGGAGGTAGAAGAACTGGTAAAGGACGAGTACCCCGGAGTGGACCTGAACTCCTATTTTAACGGGAACATCAGCTACCTCCTCAATGATCCGAAGCGACAGGGGATGGCCCGGTTTCTGGAACTGGCCACCCGGCTTCGCGAAATCATACCCTGATGACACCCTGCTCTTACGAAATTTTACTAATTTAGAGCATTCAAAATTTTCAGTTGCCATTGGATTAGTGATGCAGGGATAATCGTCCGCATTTTTTGTTAATAATTTCATAATGATGATAACGAGGTTTTTACTGCCGATGTTGCTGGGATGTTTCCTGGCGGGTCCGGGCCGGAGTGAGGAGAAGGTGGTTTACAAGCTGAATATCAAGCAGGAGATTACGAAGGCCACGTGGCGGCAGACGAAACAAGCCTTTGACGCGGCCGATTCTGTCGGGGCGGAGCTTTTTCTGATCCACATGAACACTTACGGTGGAACGGTATCGGATGCTGACTCCATCAGGACAAAGATCCTGCAGAGCCCGATTCCTGTGGTGGTATTTGTGGACAACAACGCCGCTTCGGCGGGAGCGCTCATCTCCATTGCATGTGACAGTATCTATATGCGTCCGGGCGGAAGTATCGGGGCGGCCACGGTGGTCAATCAGACGGGAATTCCCATGCCCGACAAATACCAGAGTTACATGCGTTCCACCATGCGTGCCACGGCGGAAGCACACGGAAAAGACACCCTCGTTGTGGCGGGAGATACGATTTACAAATGGCGCCGCGATCCTCGGATTGCCGAAGCCATGGTCGATCCCCAGGTGTCGTTAGAAGGGATCATCGATACTGGAAAGGTGCTGACCTTTACCCCTGAGGAAGCCATCGCCAACGGCTATTGCGAAGGTCTTGCCGAAACTGTGGACGAGGTGCTCGCAAAAAACGGTTTTGAAAATGCCCGTATCGTGGAGTACAAACCCTCCTGGATAGAAAAGATCATCGGTTTTTTGGTTCACCCGGTGGTGTCGGGAGTGCTGATCATGGCCATTATCGGGGGCATCTATTTCGAAATGCAGACTCCCGGGATCGGATTTCCCCTGGTGGTTGCCATCCTGGGGGCCGTTCTCTATTTCGCTCCCCTCTACCTCGAGGGATTGGCAGAGCATTGGGAGGTCCTCCTTTTCATCGCCGGTTTGGTACTGCTCGGGGTGGAGATTTTCGTCACTCCTGGATTCGGGGTGGCGGGGATCGTCGGAATCGGTTTTGTCTTCCTGGGACTCATTCTGAGCCTTCTTCATAATGTCAGGTTCAACTTCGAAGGGGTGAACCTCCGGAATGTGGGCATTGCCATCTTCACTGTCTTTGCGGGCGTTTCCCTGGGGATGGGGCTGGCACTTTATCTGGGCGATAAGCTCTTCGGAATGCGGAAGGGGCCCTTCGGAAGACTGGCTTTGCAGAAAGTGCAGGAGGTCAGTGAAGGGTATGTCAGCATCGACAATACGCTGTTGCTGCTGAAAGGAAAAACCGGAACGGCAAAAACCGTCCTGCGGCCTTCAGGAAAGGTGGAAATCGAAGGGGAGGTTTACGATGCCGTCACCGCAGGCGAATTTATCGAGAAAGGGGATGCGGTTGCCGTCTTGCGTGTCGAAGCCACCCAACTCTACGTCGAGAAAATATAAAAAACGCGCTCTTGCGTGTTTTATTCAGGTTGTTCAATGATGACGATCTTATCGATGACGTCTCCCTGCCTGATCAGGTCAATCACGTCGAGCCCTTCGACCACTTTCCCGAAGCAGGTATGCTTACGGTCGAGGTGTGCGGTATTGCGGCGGTTGTGGCAGATGAAAAACTGCGATCCCCCTGTATTGCGTCCCGCATGGGCCATGGAGAGGACGCCCCTGTCGTGGTACTGGTTGCCGCCGCCCGTTTCGCACCTGATCGTATAACCCGGTCCGCCCATGCCGGTACCGTCAGGACAACCCCCCTGAATGACAAAATCGGGAATCACCCGGTGAAAAGTAAGCCTGTCATAAAAACCGGCTTTCGATAGTTTTACGAAATTAGCCACCGTCCCCGGGGCGTCTTCCTCATAAAAGTTGACTTTCATAACTCCTTTGGCGGTGTGTATCTCTGCCTGTAACATAAAATTGCTTTTTATAATAAATGGCTGCAAAAGTAGCTTTTTCTGCCGTAACTTTGATGAGATCAACGGAAATCCCAGGGTGGGATTTCGGAAAACTATAGGTAATGAGGAATTTATTTTTCAGATTCTTGGTGTGCGTCCCGGGTTCCCGGAGCTGTCAAAGGCCGGGATGGTCCGCTCCGGGTCACCGTTTTTGTTTGTTCCCGGCTGGGATAGTTACAGCGTTTTTGCTCCTGGTTTTCGTCCTGCCGGGATTCTGCAGGCCGGAAAATCCCCCGGATCTGCCTCCTGGCACCGGCGATATCAATCTTTTGCCGCTGAACTCCCCCGAGCCGGTGGAGGGGATCAGCGATAACCTTCAGATGACACTGAACTTCCCTGGGCCGTTGCCGGGGATCAGGGATGAGCCTCCACAGCGGATTTTTTATCTGGAGCTGGCGCCGGGCATCAGCTATGTCCCTCCCATGCTGCTTTCCGTGGATCAGGAAGGGGAGGAGCGGATCTTTCTGTGGGCACGGTACGAGACCGCCTCCTTTAAACCACCCCTCTATTATTCGGTGAGGCTGGGGCAAACCCGTAACGGAAAAGGGTGGGAGGCTGAAATGAACCACCTGAAGATCTATTTGAAAAATACCACCAGAGAGATCAGTCGTTTCAGTATATCGCATGGGTATAACCAACTGTTTGTGAACCGGTTGATGTATAAAGGGAAGGTGCCGGTAAGGGTAGGGGCGGGGGTGGTGATCGCCCATCCTGAAAACACCATACGGGGTAACATGCTGGAGGAGACCGGCGGAATTTTCGGAAACGGCTATTATCTCGCCGGACCGGCCATTCTGGCCGGCGTACGGCATCGTGTGAACCTGACGGGGTGGTTGTTCCTCTCTTTCTCTGGAAATGTCACCGCCGCCTGGGCTTCCGTAAAGGTCAGCGAAGGCCGCGCTTCCGTCCCCGTGGTGGCCCTGCAACTCCAGGTCGCCCCTGGAATCTGTACATCGTTCCGGAAAATATAATGAACAACAAATATTCATTCCTTTATTTGTTTTTTACATACGGGATATGGAAAGAGAGGCTTATAGCAACCTTTTGCAATGGAAAAATAACCCATCACGGAAACCTCTGTTAGTGCGGGGAGCGCGTCAGGTTGGCAAAACCTGGCTTATCAAAGAATTCGGGCAGCATGAATATGCGAAGGTGGCGTATGTTAACTTTGAGCGTTCAAAGTACCTGCAGAATTTATTTGCTGAGCATTATGACATCGACAGAATTATAACGGTAGTACAAATTGAAACAGGCGTTCAGGTAAATGCAACTGACACGCTGATTGTTTTTGATGAAATACAGGAGGCTCAGGGTGGTCTTTCTTCCTTGAAATATTTCCAGGAGAATGCTCCGCAATATCATGTAATTGCAGCCGGATCTTTGTTGGGCGTGGCATGCCATAACCAAATCTCTTTTCCGGTCGGGAAAATAGAGTTTCTTGATTTGTACCCGCTTTCTTTTGCTGAATTTCTGCTGGCATGCGGACAAAAACCGTTGCGTGACCTCCTGCAAAGCAAGGATTGGGAGATGATTCTCTTGTTTAAGGATAAATACATTCACTTCCTCCGGCAATACTATTTTGTCGGTGGGATGCCTGAAGTGGTGAATACTTTTATATTGAGTAACGACTTTTGCGCGTTGAGAACCATTCAAAAACAGATTTTGACATAGTTTGATCAGGATTTTTCAAAGCATGCTCCAAACGATATCGTACCCCGGATCAGAATGTTGTGGAATTCTATTCCGGTACAACTTGCCAGGGAGAATAGAAAATTCATCTATGGTGCGGTCAGGGAGGGATCAAGAGCAAAGGATTATGAACTGGCGCTCTCTTGGTTAATCGATTGCGGATTGGTATATAAAATTAACCGGGTTACCAAGCCCGGACTTCCGCTTGTCGCTCATGAAAATCCCGGTGCGTTTAAATTATTTATGGTTGATGTGGGATTGCTGGGTGCCATGGGGGATCTGGATGCAAGAAGTGTGATTGATGGGAATCGCGTTTTTGAGGAATTCAAGGGGGCTTTAACGGAACAGTATGTGCTTCAGCAACTGAAAACGATACCCGGTTTGGTAGTCCGGTACTGGACATCCGATGGTTCAAAATCACAACTCGACTTTCTTGTACAATCCGTTGGCAGGATCATACCGGTTGAAGTTAAAGCAGAAGAGAACCTGAAAGCGAAAAGCCTTCGGATCTATTGTGCAAAGTTTGCGCCCGAAATAGCCATCCGTACATCCATGTCTGATTTTCGGAAAGAAGAATGGCTTACCAATGTGCCGCTCTATGCCATTGGTAGTTATTTCGAACATTAAACCCCACCATTAATACAGTTGCCTGACACCTGGAGCATTTCACGGATGCGGTCGGCGGCAATTAAGCCGGCTTCGGTGGCGTGGAGGACCAGACTGGCGCCCCGTCCGGCATCGCTGGTGGCAAAGATCCCTTTCAGGCAATCACCTCCTTGTGCTAAAAATAACAAATATTTAACATGACCCCCTTATGAACAGGGGGTAACATTAAAAAAAGGTAATAATATACTGTACCCCCTCAAAAATATATGGGTGAAATAAAAAATGATCTATTTTTGACTCAATATACAAACTGCAAAAAACAGAGGTTTATGGCAATCGTTCGTTTTAAAGCGCTGGAGGAGGTGATGAACCGGGAGCCCCGTCCGCTGGTGAATAATGGGGAGTTGGCCTCCTCGATTTATAAATCGTTGGTGTTTGACAGGGAGAAGATGCAGAAATATTTATCGCAGGAAGCTTTCCAGGCTGTCATTGAGGCGATTGAAAAGGGGACGGCAGTGGACCGGAAGATGGCGGATCAGGTGGCGCAGGGGATGAAGGCGTGGGCATTGGAGAACGGGGCCACCCATTACACCCATTGGTTTCATCCTCTTACCGACGGGACTGCTGAAAAGCACGATGCCTTTGTGGAATATACCGGCACCGGGGGGATTATCGAAGCTTTCAGCGGCAAGATGTTGGTACAGCAGGAGCCCGATGCTTCCTCCTTTCCCAGCGGGGGTATCCGCCAGACTTTCGAAGCCCGCGGATATACGGCGTGGGATACGTCGTCACCGGCTTTCATCAGTGAGACGACGCTCAGCATACCTACCATTTTCATCAGCTATACCGGGGAGGCCCTCGACTACAAAACCCCGCTGCTCCGCTCCATCAGGGCCATCGACGAGGCGGCCACCGGCGTGGCGAAATATTTCGACAAGGAGGTGAAGAGTGTACGGGCCAACCTGGGGTGGGAGCAGGAATATTTCCTCGTCGACGAAGCCCTCTTTCTGGCCCGTCCCGACCTGGTGCTTTCCGGCCGCACCCTCATGGGCCACTCCTCCTCAAAGGACCAGCAGCTCGAGGACCACTATTTCAGTTCCATCCCCACGCGGGTGAATCGCTTTATGATCGAGCTGGAATATGAAGCCTATAAGTTGGGGGTTCCGGTGAAGACGCGACATAATGAAGTGGCGCCCAACCAGTTCGAGCTGGCCCCCATCTACGAGGAGATGAACCTGGCCAACGACCACAACCAGGTGATCATGGACCTGATGAAGAAAATCGCCCGCCGCCACAAATTCCGGGTTCTCTTCCACGAAAAACCCTTTGCGGGCATCAACGGATCGGGGAAACACAACAACTGGTCTCTGCAAACCGACACCGGCGTCAACCTCTACAGTCCGGGAAAAAATCCGAAATCTAACCTTCAGTTCCTCACCTTCATCGTCAACACGCTGGCGGCGGTTTATGAATACCAGGACCTTTTGCGGGCTTCGATCTACAATGTCGCCAACCAGCACCGGCTGGGGGCCAATGAGGCGCCTCCCTCCATCATTTCGGTATTTCTGGGCACCGAAGTTTCCGGCATGCTTGACCTGATGGAAGCTGCCGTGGTCGACCGCAAGATGACGCCTGCGGAAAAGACGGAGCTAAAGCTCAATATCGGCCGTATTCCGGAGATCATCCTGGATACCACCGACCGAAACCGCACCTCTCCGTTTGCCTTCACCGGAAACCGCTTCGAATTCCGGGCCGTGGGCTCCTCCGCCAACTGTGCTTCGCCCATGATCGTGCTCAATGGCGTGGTTGCCAGCCAGCTCGTGAAATTCAAGGCGGAAGTGGATGCGCTCATCGAAGCAGGCGTCAAGAAAGATGAGGCTATCTTCCAGATCCTCAAAAAGCTGATCATCGCCTCGAAGCCCATCCGTTTCAACGGAAACGGCTACAGCCCCGAATGGACCGAAGAAGCCGCCCGGCGTGGACTCTCCAATGTAAACAATGTTCCGGAGGCCCTTTCCGCCTGGATGCGCCCCGAAAATGTGAAAATGTTTTCGGAACTGGATATCCTTTCTGAAAAGGAACTGCACGGACGGGTGGAAGTGGAATATGAAAAGTTCATAAAAAAAGTACAGATCGAATCACGGGTACTGGGTGACCTGGCCATCAACCACATTGTTCCCGTGTCGGTGCGCTACATGACCACGCTGCTTGAAAATGTGAAATACCTGAAGGATGTCTTCAGCAACAGTGAATATGAAGAGCTCTCGGCAGGGAGGATCGCGCTGATCAAAGAGATCAGCCACCACAACTCAACCATCAAATCGCTGGTCAACGAAATGACCGAAGCCCGTAAGAGAGCCAATGTCATCGGGGAGGCCAAGGAGAAAGCCCGGGCTTACAACGACACGGTGCTGCCCTATCTCCAGAAGATCAGGTACCACATCGATAAACTGGAACTCGTTGTGGACAATGAAATATGGCCTCTCCCAAAATACCGCGAACTTCTTTTTGTCCGGTAGTCCTGATATACTATACCCGCCACTGTTTCGTTATTTTTTAAGTCGCGAATTAAATTTACTTTTACCACCCGAATTTCGTATTTGTTATGAAAGGTTTCAAATGGGTAGTCATCCTTTTGGCGGGATATCTTCTCAATTCCTGTGCTGCCGGTAATCTGAGCCGGGTGGCCTTCACTTCAAGGGATATCGGCGAGTACCACAAGGCGATTCAGAAATTCCGGAAGGCCAACAAGAAGGAGAAGGACCGGGACAAGCGCATGGAGTATGCCTATGCCATCGGAGAGTGTTACCGTCATCTGGGTGAATATGAAATGGCGGCCCTTTATTACCGGAATGCGGTTCGCCGCAACCATCCCGATCCGAAGGCGCTTCTCTGGAATGCCGAGATGTTGCGGGCATCGCAGAAGTATGAGGAATCCCTGGAGAATTACCGCGCCTATCTTGAGGAGGTTCCCGGCGACCAGTGGGCGCTCAACGGCATGGAGTCGATCACCCTGACCCAGCAATGGGTGGCTAATCCCACCCGTCATATCGTCAATCCCGAAAAGGAACTCAACTCCCGGGAAAGCGATTACTGTCCCGTATTCCTCGGAAACAGTGACAACGAAATTCTCTTCACCTCGGCCCGGAAAGCGTCCACGGGAAAGCGCAGAAGCATGATCACCGGACAAACCTATGCTGACCTCTTTAAGTCGGAATTCAACGTTCAGCGGCAGAAATGGGGGACTCCCAAGCTTGCTGATGAGAATATGATTGTCAACACCACCGATGAGGAAGGGGCGGTTTCCGTTGCCGGAACGGGAAGCCAGGTTCTTTTTACCCGGTGTCGCTATGACAAAAATCAAAGCATGGGTGCCCAGATCTACTCCACCTCACAGGTGCGCGGAAGCTGGGCCGAACCGGTGAAACTCGATATTTTCGCCGACAGCATCCTGGTGGCCCATCCGGCCCTTTCCGCTGACGGAAGCGTTCTTTATTTCGTCTCCGACAAGCCGGGCGGACAGGGGGGCAACGACATCTGGCGGGCCCAAAAGAGCGGCGGTGTATTTGTTGATCCCGAAAATCTGGGAAGCGTGGTCAACACCCCGGGAAATGAGATGTTCCCCTTCGTGCGTGACAATGGCGAACTCTATTTTTCTTCCGATTATCATCTGGGGATGGGGGGTCTCGATATTTTCCGTGCGGTGGAAGATGAGGATGGCAATTGGACCGTCGAGAACATGGGGTACCCGATGAATTCCTCCCAGGATGATTTCGGCATTTCCTTTGTTGCCGGAAAGGACCAGGGGCTTTTCTCTTCGAACCGGAAAGGCTCCCGCAGCGATGATATTTACTCTTTTGTGGTGCCGCCCATCATTTACCAGGCGTCGGGTGACATCTTCAATAAGGAGACCGGTACCCGCGTCGACGGGGCCACCATCCGGATCATAGGCACCGACGGCACCAACCTGCGGATGCGGGCCGATAACGGCAAATTCCAGGTGAAACTGAATCCTGCAACCGAATATGTCTTTGCCGCCGTTAGGGAGGGTTTTCTGATCGACAAGGCGCGGGCAACCACCGAAGGGCTTACCGACAGCAAGAATTTCAATTTTGAATTGTACCTCACCCCGGTGGATGCACCCATCAGGCTCAACAATATTAATTACGAATTCGGAAAATTTGACCTGCTTCCCGAATCGATCGTCGCCCTGGACTCCCTCGTCGACCTGCTGGAACTCAATCCTACCATCACCATTGAGCTGATGGCCCATACCGATCATATCGGAGGTGACCAGTTCAATTTCGACCTTTCTCAGAAAAGGGCGCAGAGTGTGGTGGATTACCTGATCGGTCAGGGGATCAATCCCCGCCGGCTCGTAGCCAAGGGGTACGGAGAGACCTGGCCCAAGACGGTGACCCGTGACATCGCCACCCGTTACGACTGGCTGAAGCGGGGGGATGAGCTGACCGAGCAATTCATCGAGTCCCTGGATTCGGAAGAGAAGAAGGATGCCGCACGGGCCATCAATCGCCGCACCGAGTTCAGGGTGACGTCGACCGATTTTATCGAAACGTACGATTAAGGTTAAGATTAATCTTAACCTTAACCTCAATCTCAGCCTATAATAAGTTGCGTTCCCACGCTACATTCCAGGCAGAGACGGCGGTCGCAGAAGTGCCTTTTGAGTTGGAGCAGGGCCTGGGAGTCAAAGGCATTCTCCACTTCTACCCCCAGTGCCTTCCACCGGGAAATCACCGCATTCTCCTCTGCCGGAAGCTGATCCAGCCATTCCAGGGCCCTGTCCTTCAGGTGATCAGTCCGGGTAAGCTCCCCATAGACAAAGAGAAAGGGAACCAGCGTGTTGATGATCAGGATGTTGGTAGCCTCTTCGCCCAGGTGTTTCACCGACTTTTTCGAAGGATGGCTGAATTTGTAATGGGAGTCCCAATAGGGAGAGGCGGTAATGTCGAAGAGTTTGCGGATTTCCCGCAGGTCTGCCTGTTCGAGCATGGCGGAGAAGAGTCCTTCGCTTCTGTAGAAGAGGGTGGCGAACTGGGCGATCCGAACGGTGGGGAAGTTGACGGGCCGCAGCCGCAGGAACTTCCAGAGGTGACCGCCCATGGACCGCAGGTGGTATTTGGCGGCCAGAAAATCATATTCCTTCCGGAGTTCCAGGAAATAGTCGTCTCCGAGAAGTTCTTCATGGAGCAATCCTGACTGGCCGAAGAAGAGGGCTTCGGTCTGGAAGAGGCTGTCGCGGTGTTTCGCCGGGATGGAGGAGGGGAGTGCGCGCGCCAGCATGTCAAAGGGAAGGGCATTGGTGCGGAAGCCGAAGTTGCGTGCCAGCAATTGGTAAAAGGTCTCGTTCCAGTCGTGGTTGTTCTGGCGGAGGCGTCCGGTGATCTCGTTGGTCTTCTCCTGGAGGCGTGCGATCATCAGCCGGTTGAAGCCGATTTTCAGCTTGCAGCGGTCCGCCTGATGAAACCGCTCCTGGCAGGGGATCCAGGTGGTGGCTTCCTTCAGCAGGCGGTAGTTTTCCAGGATCCGGGGAGGGAAAGGGAGTTCCAGGGTGGGAATCTCTTCTCCGCCGGGACGGAATACCGGCCGGTCATTTCTCTGCACCACATGAAGGATAATGTTCCCGTAGGCATCATCGTCATGGTGCCCGTGACGGTACCAGTCCGACGCGTTTTTGTGAATCTCGATGTTCCCCGCCCAGAGGGTCTTCCCCAGTTTCACCCGGGCGTTGAAAAAGTCAGGCCCCGCGTCCCGGTTGCGCACGCCGGGATCCGCGACACGAACCTTTTCTCCCGACACGGTGACCAGTTGGGACGAGTCAAAAAGACGCTGTTCCCAGACGAATTGTAGGAATTCTTCTGTCATGGTTTGTGGTTTTAAGGTTTACGGAAACCGCTGGTTTGTAAATCTTCCTTAAAGTTATGAACTCCTTGTGAAATATCCCTAAATTTGAAATCAAAAAATGATGAAATACCCATGCTTTTTTTTTGCATCAACCGTGATGAAATTGCGAAGCTATTCTTTGTAATCGCTGAAATGACCATGCAGGATTATGCACTAACAGGAATGATTAACTACATGAAATCGGACAATAGCCGTAAAAATAACCACATGGGTATTACATGTGTTTCATAGGATTAACCAGAATAACGTAATATTTTAAACCATGAAAAAACGAGTAGTTTTAGTTCTTCTGCTGGTTTTGATTGTACTCAGTGGTGGACTCATTTATATTGGGCTGCTGGCGCCGGTGATTACCGGGTATGCTGCCAAGAACCTTTCTTCCGCCATTTTTGTGGCGGGAAGGACCCAGGAGAGTATGGAGCGGGAAGATCTAAATTTTTCTTTTATTAAGTTTAACAAGAACAGGGTAGACCTTGATAAACAGGAAGTGATCAGCAGGTTCCTTTTTTGGAAATCGAAGGCTCAGTTTAATGAAGGTCTGGGATGTACGCTGGTGCGTGATTTTCCGGAGGAGGCAGTGGAAGCTTTGGATTATCCGGAGTTTGATCTTCCGGAATGCAATCCCGATACCATTCCCTGGCCGGCAGGCGACCTTCTTTTGGATACGATTCCGGGGGGGATTGACTTGGAAAAACTGGAGGACGCACTTGACCAGGCTTTTGCAGATACTTCCGGTTGGAAGGGGACATTTGGGATAACGGTGGTGTACAGGGACCAGATCGTCGCTGAGAGGTTTCGGAGTGATTTCACCCCTGCCAGTCGTTTTCTCAGCTGGTCGATGGCGAAGAGTTTCACCAACGCGATTGCAGGAATTCTGGTCATGGATGGGAAACTCGACATCCATTCACCGGGTTTAAGGCCCGAGTGGGCTGGCGACACACGAAACGGGATTACAGTGAACCATTTGTTGCACATGAATAGCGGACTGGAGTGGAATGAAGATTACGGAAACCTTTCCGATGTGACAGTGATGCTTCACAAGGCTGGAGATATGGGTGATTTCGCCGCAGCAAAAAAACAGGTGGCTCCACCCGACTCCATATGGCTCTATTCTTCGGGAACCACCAACATTGTGTGTGACTATCTGCGCACCTTATTCGCGAGTGATGAGGAATACCTGGTTTTCCCGCGTAAAGCCCTTTTCAGCAAAACCGGGATGCGAAGCGTGATCTGGGAACCTGATGCCTCAGGTACTTTGGTAGGATCATCCTACCTGTATGCCACTCAGCGTGATTATGCCCGGTTCGGTTTGCTTTACCTTCACCACGGCAAATGGCTGGGGAAACAAATCCTGCCTGAAGGGTGGGTTGAATATACCACAACCCCGGCGAAAGGTTCCGGTGGACAATACGGGGCCTTCTTCTGGCTGAACCGCTCCGGTGAATACCCCGATGTTCCTGAAGACATGTTCAGTTGTAACGGTCACGATGGTCAGTATATATTCGTGATCCCTTCCAAAGAACTGGTGATCGTCCGTACCGGTTACTCTCCAAGCGGAACTTTCGACATTAAGACGATGGTGCGGCTGATTTGTGAAACGGTGGAACAATCTTAGTACTGACAACAGGCAAAATATTCTGAAAAATGATTGAAAAAGGATTTTTGAAGGAGAGGGGACATAAGCCGGATCGGAATGAAGTCATCACCTCCATCTTAAGCAAGGTATTTTTTTTCCTCGGTCTGTTTGCTGTCATAATCGCCCTGATCATGATACTTGTGAACCTGGACAAGCCTGATTATTTCGTATGGTTATGGCTGCCCCTGGTGTTTGCCGGCATCGTGATGGTCATTGTCAGCAGGCTGCAGGGAAAAAAAGCCGGACGGCGCAGGTAGAACTTCCGCTTTGCCGGGGAGATTTCCGGGGAGCATTTCGGGGAGCCACTGCGGGAGCGCCCTGAAATAAATCTCCTGAAAATCAGTTTCTGGGAAATGTTGACGGTTTCAACTTTTTTACTATTTTTGTGCCGCGAAAAAATAATTTTAAGCCGTTGTTATTGAGAGCGATGCTGCGGCTTAAGGATTGTATCATTTAAAAGCGGTTTTTACATGTATTTATCAACTGAAAAAAAGAAAGAAATTTTTGGCCAGTATGGCAAAAATGAACAGGACACGGGTAGTGCTGAAGGACAGGTAGCCTTGTTTACCTATCGCATCAACCATTTGACCGAACATCTGAAGTCCAACAAGAATGATAACGGCACCCGCCGGGCGTTGATCCGTCTGGTAGGAAAGCGGCGTAACCTCCTTGATTACCTCAAGCAGAAGGATATCACCCGTTACCGTTCGATCATTGCTGCATTGAACCTTCGCAAGTAAGAAATCGGAAAAGGCAATCATGACAATTGCCTTTTCTTCTTCTTATCCCTTACACAGGCTCCCTGTGAAAGTCACCTCCCCCCAGGCTCCCATCCGTCGGTATCGGCAACATGAATTTTGAAGAATAAAAGAAAGACCAATTAGCAGATTATGATGAATGTAACAAAAAAGACGATCGAACTGGCTGATGGAAGGACCATCACCCTCGAGACGGGCCGGCTGGCGAAGCAGGCCGATGGTTCGGTTGTAGTAAGAATGGAGGATACGATGCTTCTGGCCACGGTCGTTTCGGCGCGTGAAGCCAACGAAGATGTCGATTTCATGCCCCTCTCGGTCGATTACCGGGAGAAATTTTCCGCCTCGGGACGTTTTCCCGGAGGTTTTCTGAAACGCGAAGGCAGGCCGAGTGATGACGAGGTTCTTGTGGCGCGCCTTGTGGACCGTGCCCTGCGTCCCCTTTTCCCTGCCGATTACCATGCCGAGACGGTGGTGATGATTTCGCTGATTTCGGCTGACAATGAGACGATGCCCGATGCGTTGGCCGGACTGGCGGCATCGGCGGCGATTGCGGTCTCCGACGTTCCTTTTGAGACACCGATTTCCGAAGTGCGGGTAGCCCGCATCGACGGGCAGCTGATGATCAATCCTACCTATTCCCAGGTGAAGAATGCCGATATCGACATTATGGTGGGTGCCTCCTACGACAACATCATGATGGTGGAAGGGGAGATGAACGAAGTGTCGGAAGCCGACATGCTGGAAGCCATCCGCTTCGCCCACGAAGAGATCAAAAAGCACTGCCAGGTGCAGCTCGAGATGGCTGCCGAGCGGGGTGTCGTCAAGCGCGAATACTGTCACGAAATCAACGATGAGGCCTTGAAGGGCAAGGTGTTTGAAGAGCTTTACGCTCCCTGTTATGAGATTGTCAAACAGCGGATCACAAACAAGCAGGAGCGGACGTCAGCATTTGAGAATTTGCGTGACCGGTACATCGAGTCATACAAATCCGCCCATGAGGGGGAGGAGGGGGTTGACCTGGCCGTTCATGAGAAGATGATCAAAAAATACTATCACGAAGTGGAGAAGGAAGCCATGCGCCGCATGGTCCTTGATGAGGGAATCCGCCTTGATGGCCGCGGCACCCGTGACATCCGGCCCATCTGGAGTGAGGTGGACTATCTTCCGGGAGCACATGGGTCGGCGATTTTCACCCGCGGGGAGACCCAGGCGCTGGCGTCGACCACGCTGGGCACCAAGATGGACGAGAAGATCATTGATGGTGTTACCGTTCAGGGCACTGACCGTTTCCTGTTGCATTACAACTTTCCCTCCTTCAGCACCGGTGAAGCCAAGGTTCCCCGGGGTGTGGGACGCCGCGAGATCGGCCATGGCAACCTGGCCCTCCGTGCCCTTAAAAGGATGATCCCTGCCGACCTGCCCTATGTGGTGCGTATCGTCAGCGATATCCTGGAAAGCAACGGCTCCTCTTCCATGGCTACAGTCTGCGCGGGAACCATGTCGCTGATGGATGCCGCCGTGAAAATCACGCGTCCTGTGTCAGGGATCGCCATGGGACTTATTACCGACAAGGGGGTCACCAAATATGCGGTGCTCTCTGATATTCTCGGCGATGAAGACCACCTGGGCGATATGGACTTCAAGGTCACCGGAACGGAAAAGGGAATCACCGCCACCCAGATGGATATCAAGGTAGACGGACTTTCCTATGAGATTCTTGCCCAAGCCCTGGAGCAAGCCAAAGAAGGGCGTCTCCATATCCTCGGGAAGATCCTGGAGACCATCCCCGTTCCCCGTGCGGAATACAAGCCTAACGTGCCTCGCATCGAAGTGATGCTCATTCCGAAGGATATGATCGGAGCAGTGATCGGGCCCGGCGGGAAGATCATCCAGGGGATCCAAAGCGATACAGGCGCTACCATCGCCATCACGGAAGATGAGAACAACGGGATCGTTGAAATTTCGGGACCCAATCTCGACGTGCTGAATGCTGCCAGGGCGCGCGTGAAAGCCATCGTCGCCCTTCCGGAGGTAGGAGAAATTTACAATGGCAAGGTAAAATCGATTGTCTCCTTCGGCGCTTTCATCGAGATCATGCCCGGCAAAGAGGGATTGCTTCACGTGACGGAACTTGACTGGAAACGGGTTGAGTCGGCTTCTGACATTCTGAAGGAGAACGACATGGTGGAAGTCAAGCTCATCGGCATCGATGAGAAGACCGGCAAGCTGAAGCTTTCGCGCAGGGCGTTGCTTCCCAAGCCCGAAGGGTATGTGGAGCGGGAACAGAGCCGTGACAGCCGTCCGCCCCGTCGCGATAACCACCGGGGTGGCGACCGCCGCGATGACCGCCGGAGTAACACTCGCGGGGGCGACCGCCGGAGTGACAACCGCGGGGGAGACCGCCGCAACGAACCCTGGAAACCGCGCACTTCTTAGAACATTGTACTTCTAGGGCTTAAAACAATCCGGCCTGGGCAACAGCAAATGCTTCCCGCCCGGTACAATACCCTTGTGATTATGGAAAATCAGACAGAACAGATGATCGCCCTCATGGAGGAAAAACTGAAAGGCACCGAGGAAAAGAAACTCCGCTTTTTCAGGCTCGACGAGCTGAAACGTAACATCCGCAGGAGCAGTATCTATGAACACGATTGTGAAGTGTGCCGCCTGTTTATTCCCGAAACCGAAGCCACGGTCAACCATATCGGCGAAGCGGTGAATGTTCCCGGAAAAGAACGGCGTGAACTGGACCGGCTGATTTTCCGCCTTTCAAACCACATGATGAAGGAACACGGCTTCTTCCCGAGATACCACTTCAGCTACCGGTGGTCCATTGTGGGCATCTTTTCCGGGCTCATCCTCGGATACCTTCTGTTCAGGCTGTTCCCTGACCATGGGTTGATATTTGCGGCGGTAGCCCTGATTGCCGGACTTTTTACCGGGCAGATCCTCGGGCGCCGCCGTGACCTCAAGATCAAGGATCAGGGAAAGGTAATGTAGGAACTTTATTTTCCCTTTCCGTGGAAGACGTTGATCATCGTATAGATTAAAATTTTGAAGTCCAGGTAAAGTGATATGTTCTTAAGGTAGATCATGTCGTAGGGCAGCCTTTCGAGCATTTCATCGACATTTGAGGCGTAGCCGTATTTCACCTGACCCCACGAGGTGATCCCGGGCCGCAGCTTGTGCAGAAGCTTGTAGTGCGGGGCCTTTTTGACGATCTGTTCGATGTAGTAGTATCTTTCGGGGCGTGGTCCCACCAGTGACATGTCGCCGATGATCACGTTGTAGAACTGGGGGATCTCGTCAAGGTGCGTCTTGCGCATGAATTTTCCCACGGGAGTGATCCGTTCGTCGTCTTTGGAGGAGAGTGCCGGACCGTTTTTCTCGGAGTCGTCGTACATGCTCCGGAACTTATAGATGGTAAAGGGCTTGCCGAACTTGCCGGCGCGCTCCTGGCAATAGATGACGGGCCCCTTGCTGGTGGCTTTGATGACGATGGCCAGGGTTATATAGACAGGAATCAGGATCACCATGGCCAGCACCGACCCCGCAACGTCGATGAGCCGCTTGGCATTCTCCTGCCAGGCAGGCATCAGTCCGTTCGAAATCTTGATGAGCGGACTGCTGTAAATGGTGTTGATCTTCACCATCCCCGAGAGGAAGTCGTAGAGGTCGGGAATTCCCCAGGTGATGATATCCCGGTTTTCGACGATGGTCAGGATTTCGCTGATTTTGTCGTGCTGATCGGTTTCCAGGGCAATAATCACTTCTTCGATATTATTTTCCTGGATCACCCGTTCCAGATCGGGAATGCTCCCCAGCAGGGGCAGGTGCTGGTCGAGCAACCCCTTGTGATTGTTTTCTACTGAAATATATCCGCAAAATTTGTTTCCCGCGGGACGGGGTTGCGTATTCATCTCGTGGAATATTTTCACTGCTTTTTCGTTGTTCCCGATGATCAGCGTGTTGAAGCCGATCTTCCGCTTGTGGATTTTACGGATCGTCTGCGAAGTCAGCAGCAGCCTGAAAAAATAGGTAAACGAAAAATGAAGGATTAACAGGTTGAAATAGAGCTGGTAGTAGTTTTTGTAGGAATAGACCGTGTCGTCGAGGAGGAGGACGAAGAAGATGCCCGTCACCCCGATCAGCGACGTCAGCAGCGTTTGCCCCAGTTCAAGGAGCCTCGACCGCCGGTAAATGTTGTTGTAAAAGCCGGTGATGAAATAAAAGAGCAACCAGGCCGAAGGGATGAGCAGCAGACCGTTGAAGTACTGTTTTGTAAATTCCAGCGGTATGTCATACCCGAACTTGATGGGTTCGATGACCTCTTTACGATAGATGTAAAAAAGGGTCCAGCTGATGGCTGCGGCCAGGAAATCAAAGATCAGGTATTTCAGAACCTGTTTTTTCTTATTCATGACAGTTAGTCAGGTTGCGTTTCCGTCACCAGTTTTCGTTCAAGCCGGTCTTTGATGATAAACGCAACATTTCAGAAAATATTGCCGCAAAAGTAAAACTTTATTGATTCGGAACACTTTTCTCCGGAGCCGCCCGCGCCGGAATTGAAACTCCCCGCCACAGAGCCGACGGGGAATCCGATTCTTTAGAGGACTTCTCAATTGTTGCGCTCGCTTACCCCGCGGCAAAGCCGGCGGGGATTGCGCTCACCTGAATTTACATTACTGCCAGGAGGTGTAGGATTTAATTTTCAGGAGGACTTCGCGGAGGATGGAAAGGGTTGAACAGTAAGCATTCATGTCACTTTGGAGGAAGAAGTCCTCATTTCCGGCGAGGCTGACAAAGGAAGCCAGTTCTTTTTCCGCGGAAGAGGAAAGGGTGATTTCCCGGTTGTTGAGGTGGGCTCTTCCTGAGATGCAGTTGCCTTCGAGGAATTTCCCGGGCATTACTGCCCGGAGGGTTCGGGAGGCATCGTTGCGGACCGCCACTTCGAGGTTGTAGATCGACGAGGAGGGGTAGTCGAAGCGCAGGTTAAAGAAGAAGGATTCTTCAGGAGGCTGGTGGATAGCGGTGACCCTGATCTTCTGGGGAAAAGTTCCAAAGAGTGCCAGGGCGTAATAGAGATGGCGGGTGAGCAGTTCCCGTTTTTCGGGAATGGCAGGGAGTGTTTCGAAAAGGGAGAGATAGGCCGGTTCCTGAAAGTTAGCGGCTACCCATCCGGTGAGGGGTTCCACGAGGAGGGGATTCTTAATTTTGATGACCGTCTGGGCTTCTCCTGCAATTTTCAGCAGTTCCGCACATTGGTCGGGCGACAAGTCGGGGAAGTCGGTGAAGTAGAGGTGGCTGCTGTTTTTTACGGCACTCTTCAGCAGGTCGTAATCCAGCAGTGAAGAGCGGTCCACTACCAGTAGGCCGGCGGCATCCACCAGTTCCCGGCGGTTGCATTCCGGGATGGTAAGGGAGGCCCCTTCGTGCTGTTCCATCATGCCCACTGAGGATTTGCCGATGATCCTGATCCCTTTGACACCCTTTAAATTACGGACGTGGTTCGAAATGGATCCCACGCTTCCGATCAATCCGATATTCAGCATAAGGCAAAATTAATCCATTTTGCCATTCCAGCGCCTCCTGAAACCATAACTTATTAACCCGCAATGTTAATAATGAAAGGTCTTGCATGGATTTGTTCCCTTCTGTTTTTCCATTATTTTTGCTGTAAATCAAAAGGAATGACTTCTGTCGACGATGCACGTCATCAGGGTATGCGGAAGCGCCTTGTTGATGCATTGAAAATCAAGGGAATAAGGGATGAGGAGGTGTTGGCCGCCATTGGAAAAGTCCCCCGGCACGTTTTCATGGAGAGCGGTTTCCTGAGTTTTGCCTACCGTGACCAGGCGTTTCCCATCGGAGCCGGACAGACCATTTCGCAACCTTATACCGTAGCCTTCATGACCGAACTGCTCCATGTGGAGCGTGGGTGCAAGGTGCTGGAGGTGGGGACCGGTTCGGGATACCAGGCGGCCGTACTGTGTGAGATGGGGGCCAGGGTGTACACCATTGAACGGCAGAAGGAGCTCTATGTGAAAGCGCGGATCCTCCTTCCGGAACTGGGTTACAATCCCGCCTTCCATTACGGCGACGGCTACAAGGGACTTCCGACGTACGGGCCTTTTGACAGGATCATCGTCACCGCCGGGGCCACCGAAGTCCCCGATGACCTCCGCAGGCAGCTGGTGGCGGGGGGTAGGATGGTGATTCCCGTGGGACGGGACAACCACCAGGAGATGGTGGTGGTCATCCGCACCGGGGAGGAGGAGTTTACCACCCAAAAACACGGCGGCTTCGTCTTCGTCCCCCTCCTCAGGGGTGTCGTCTCATAAACCATTCTTCCGATGATAACGATAAAAAGATTTACAGTCAACCCATTGGAGGAGAACAGCTACCTCCTCTCCGACGAGAGCGGCGAATGCCTCATCGTCGATGCCGGCTTTTATTTTCCGGGGGAAAAGGAGGAGATCACAGCCTTTATCGCCGAGGCCGGACTGACTCCCGTAGGGCTCATCAATACGCACTGCCATTTCGACCACCTCATGGGCGTGGAGTATCTGCGCAAAAAGTACGGAATTCCCTTTTCCTGTCCGTTCGGTGAGGAGTACTGGCTGTCGCGGGCGTCAAAGCAGGCCGCCATGTTTGGCTTCCGGATGGAGGATGTTGCTCCTGCCGACTCCCTCCTCACGGAAGGGGAGCCGGTTCGCTTCGGCAACTCCCTCCTGGAGGTGATTTGGGTGCCGGGTCATTCGGCCGGACATGTGGTTTTTTATTCCGGGGAAGGGAAATTCCTACTGTCGGGCGATGTGTTGTTCAGAGGAAGCATAGGCCGTTCCGACCTTCATGGGGGAAACTATGCTCAGCTCATGCGCAGCATCGGGGAGAAACTGCTGATCCTTCCGCCCGAGACCACCGTGTGGCCGGGTCATGGTTCCGAGACCACCATCGGGACCGAAAAAGTGTACAATCCCTTCCTGGTATGATACAAAATGAACAATATCATTTTTTTTGAGATTCAGGAGATGTAATATTACCCAAATATTTTATTATCATAACCTTAGTGCCATGTTCAAAGAAAAATTCGCACACCGTCATATCGGCCCCCGGGGCCGTGAAACCACCCTTATGCTGGATAAGATCGGCGTCTCCTCCCTGGAAGAGCTCATCGCTCAGACCGTTCCGGAGAACATCAGGCTCAGCGGGCCCATGAAGATCGGCGAAGCGCTCACCGAGAGGCAGTATTTCCGCAAGATTTTGGAGCTGGCATCGCGCAACAAAGTCTTCAACACGTATATCGGCATGGGGTATTACGATACCGTGATGCCGGCGGTGATCCTCCGGAATGTTCTGGAGAATCCGGTGTGGTATACGTCATACACCCCTTACCAGGCTGAGATTTCGCAGGGAAGGCTCGAGGCCTTGCTCAATTTCCAGACCATGGTGAGTGACCTTACCGGTATGGAGATTGCCAATGCCTCCCTCCTTGACGAAGCCACAGCCGCTGCCGAGGCCATGTCGATGTTGTTTGCCGCCCGAAGCCGTCAGATGGTGAAGAACGGCGTCAACCGCTTCCTCGTCGACGAGAAGATATGGCCCCAAACCCTCGACGTGCTCATCACGCGTGCACGGCCGCAGGGGATTGTCCTGAGCGTGCAGAAAGCTGCGGAATTTGATTTCGGCGACGATGTCTTCGGATGCCTGGTCCAGTATCCCGATTCCGACGGGGAGATCCGCGATTATAGCGGGCTTGTGACCCGAGCCCATGCCAGAGAGATCCGCGTGGCTGTGGCTGCCGACCTGATGAGTCTTGCCCTGTTGACCCCTCCCGGGGAATGGGGCGCCGACGTGGTCTGCGGAAGCAGCCAGCGTTTCGGCATTCCCATGGGCTACGGCGGTCCGCATGCCGCCTTTTTCGCCACCCGTGACGAAAACAAGCGGATCCTCCCAGGCCGCATCATCGGCATCTCCAAAGATGTCCACGGCAACCGGGCCCTGCGCATGGCGCTGCAGACCCGCGAACAGCACATAAAACGCGAGAAGGCCACTTCCAACATCTGCACCGCACAGGCGCTGCTGGCTACCATGGCAGGATTCTATGCCGTTTACCACGGTCCTGAAGGGATCCGCAACATCGCCCAAAGGATCCGTAACATCGCGGCCTTCCTGGCGGAAAAGATCACCGCGCTGGGATACTCCCAACTGAATAAATATTTCTTTGACACCATCAGGTTTGCACTGCCGCCCCTGGTGAAAAGAGAGGAGATAGAAAGGCTTTCGGTCTCCCTGGAGATGAACTTCCGCTATTTCGAAAACGGCGAGGTAGGCCTCAGCATCGACGAGACCACCAACCTCGACGACATCAACCGGATCGTGGAGGTCTTTGCCTGTGCCGCCGGAAAACCCGTTGAGAAGATCACTCTTTTCAGCGGCGACTATCCCGTCGATACGGCCTTGCGGCGTACCACTCCCTACCTGCAGCAGGAGGTTTTCAACAGCTACCGTTCCGAGACCGACATGCTGCGCTATATAAAATCACTCGAGGTGAAGGACATTTCGCTCGCCCATTCGATGATTTCTTTGGGTTCGTGCACCATGAAGCTGAATGCTGCCAGCGAGATGTTTCCCCTGAGTTGGATCGAATTCACGGGGCTCCATCCCTTCGTTCCGAAGGATCAGGCGCTGGGCTATCAGCTGATGATGGAGGAGTTGCGTCGCGACCTGGCCGAAATCACTGGCATGGCCGATGTAAGTCTGATGCCCAATTCGGGTGCCGCCGGCGAGTTTGCCGGATTGATGGTGATCAGGGAGTATCACCGGAGCCGGGGGGAGGAAGGGCGCCGGGTGGTGCTCATCCCCTCGTCGGCCCACGGGACGAATCCCGCCAGCGCCGTTATGGCGGGCATGGACGTGGTGGTGGTGGCCTGCGACGAACGAGGCAACATCGATGTGGAAGACCTTCGCAAAAAGGCGGAGCAGTACGGCGATACCCTGGCCGCCTTCATGGTCACTTATCCCTCCACGCACGGCGTTTTTGAGTCGGGGATCGTGGAGATGTGCCGTATCATCCACGACTGCGGCGGACAGGTCTATATGGACGGTGCCAACATGAACGCCCAGGTGGGGTTGACCAATCCGGGCATCATCGGCGCCGATGTATGCCATCTTAACCTGCACAAAACCTTCGCTATTCCCCATGGCGGGGGCGGACCGGGTGTGGGGCCCATCGCCGTGGCGGCCCACCTTACGGAATTCCTGCCGTCGCATCCCGTGACATCCAATGGCCATACGGGCATCCGCGCTGTGGCGTCGGCGCCCTGGGGCAGTGCTTCGGTGCTCCCCATCACGTATGGGTATATCAAGATGATGGGCGCCGAAGGGCTGAAGGAGGCCACGGAATACGCCATCCTCAACGCCAATTACATGGCTGCCGCCCTGAAGGAGAATTACGGAATCCTCTATACCGGCGAAAACGGAAGGGTGGCCCATGAGCTGATCCTCGAATGCCGTCATCTGAAGACCGCGGCGGGCATCACCGAGACCGACATCGCCAAGCGGCTCATGGATTACGGCTTCCATGCCCCCACGCTCTCCTTCCCGGTACATGGCACCCTGATGGTGGAGCCCACCGAGAGCGAGTCGCTCCGGGAACTCGACCACTTCATCGAGGCCATGAACCAGATCTATGCTGAGATCAAAGAGGTGGAGAACGGACAGGCCGATGCAGAAGACAACGTGCTGAAAAATGCTCCGCATACTGCCCTGGAGATCGGCTCCGACACATGGAGCCATCCCTATACCCGGCAGAGGGCCGCCTGGCCCCTTGAATGGATCAAAGACAACAAGTTCTGGGTTCCCGTGGGGCGTGTCGACAATGCCTGGGGTGACCGCAACCTCATTTGCACCTGCGGCTCTCCGGCGGAGTACGAACTGCTGAAAAAAGATCGGGGTTGAGGTTAAGATCAGTGGCAGGACTGCTAGACCTTTGAATCATTGAGGTTCAGGTTCAGGTTAATGGCAATTACCGCTGGAGCCTGGAGCTATCCCATCCTCGTTGAGGAGAGGTTCAGGTTAAGGTTATGCTTAAGATTTAGGGCAATATGATATCTTTTCCCAACGCCAAAATAAATCTCGGTTTACATGTGGTGGAGCGTCGCTCTGACGGCTACCACAACCTGGAGTCCCTCTTTTACCCGGTGGAGTTATGCGATATTTTGGAGGTCATTCCTGGGGAGCGCTTCGGCTTTCAGTCGACAGGATTGACGATAAAGGGGCCTGAGGAGGAGAACCTGGTGGTCCGGGCCTGGCGGTTGCTGCAGAAGCGCTTTGACCTTCCGCCCGTCAGGATCCATCTGCACAAGGTGATCCCGATCGGGGCCGGACTGGGCGGGGGGAGTTCCGACGGGGCTTTTATGCTGAAGATGGCGAACGACCTTTTCATGTTGGGAATGACGGAAGCGAAGCTGGAAGAGATGGCGGCGGCACTGGGGGCCGACTGTCCCTTTTTCATCGGCAACAGGGCGGCGCTGGCAACCGGCACCGGCAATATCCTTCAGCCCGTGGATCTGGATCTGTCAGGATATAAAATCGTTATCGTAAAGCCCCCTTTGGCCGTCAGTACCGGTATGGCTTATAAGGTCGTCACCCCCCGGCGACCAGACCATACGGTGGCAGAGGTGGTTACCCGTCCGGTGGAAGAGTGGAAGGAATTGCTGGTCAACGATTTTGAAGAGCACGTTTTCGCCATGTTTCCGGAGATCGGGACAATCAGGGAGGAGTTGTGCCGCCTCGGAGCCGTCTATGCTTCCATGTCAGGCAGCGGCTCTTCCGTTTACGGCCTCTTCCGGGAAATCCCTTCCTGTCTGGCCGACAAATTCCCCGGAGATTACTTCGTTTTTCCGCGGCTATGATCCTTAGTCGTGGCAGTGGGGGCATTCTTACTAAGCGAAAGTAAAAATTACCGCAAAAATCCATAGCTTTGCAGGAATGAACCAAACGAATGATTGCAAATGGCTAAGTCAAAACCGAAAAAGGTGTTGAAGGCAGCCGGGGTAGCCCCGGAGGATCCCCCGAAACTGCTGCACATCATCCTCCTGATCGCTTATGGTTACCTGACGGTCTTTACCCCCAATATGAACACATACGACAGCAATGGGCCGAAATTCGTGGCCCTGGCGCTGCTCAACCTGGTGACCTTTGCCTTTCTCTTCTCCCGGAAGGATATGAAAACCAAACCGGAATGGTATTATGGATTCTTCGGAAATGCCATAGGGATGGCTTACTCCCTTTTGATGTTTTTCAGCCTGCTCTCCTTTGTCAAGGCCATCAACCTCACCGAGTCGGTGCTTCATTTTGCCAAGATCTTTTCGGTATTTTCCGCCGCATACCTGGTGTCGGTGCTGGTGATGGCCGAGCGGCGCGGTTTGCTATACCTTTCGGCAGCGATGACCCTTTTGCTGCTCTATGACAGCATTTCCGTGTTTTCCGATATCCAGGATTGGATCGAAGGGAACATCGCCAACATCAACAAGATCAAATCGGTTTATTCCAACAAGAACATTCTGGCAGCGGCGGTTTTCGTAAAAATCCCGTTTGCCCTGTGGCTGATGTTTTTTCAGAAAAAGCTATGGCGGATCCTGGGAATGGTGACCACTCCCATCGCCATGCTGGCCGTCTTCTTTATGAGCGCCCGCGCTTTTTACCTCGGACTTTTTATCATGACCTTCCTACTGGTTGTGTTTTTTGCCGTCCGTTATTACCAGAGCCGGGAGCGTTCCCACCTGGTGAACCTGGCTACCGTGGTCTCCATGTTGTTGGCGGCTTTGCTGACATTCTCGGTCATCGAAAGCAATTATTTTCCGAAGCCCGGTGGAAAAAGCCGGACAAGTGTCGGCGCCCGGATGGCCACTATTAACGATCCGGGTGGTGGTAACCGTTTAAACGGCTGGAAGCGCTCCATCAGGGTCTTAGCGGAGAATCCCGTTCTGGGGGTCGGACTGGGCAACTGGAAGGTCGCTACCCTGAAGGAAGAGAATCAGACCAGCGAAAACTTCATTTATCAATACAAGGCACACAACGATTTCCTGGAGATACCCACGGAATCGGGGATTTTCGCCGGAATATGCTTTTTGGCCATCTTCGGATTCCTTTTCTGGAAATTCCTGAGACTGTTTATGAAGAACAATTCCCCGGAAGGGCTGGCCTGGCTTTTCCTTCCGGCGGTGGGATTGTTTGCTTACAGTTTCGACGCTTTCTTTAACTTCCCGCAGGACCGTCCCGAGATCCAATCCCTCTTCGCCCTTTATGTGGGAACAGGAATAGCCCTTACCAGTCTGGCCTTTGCAGGAAAGGGGGATAAGCGTGAGGAGAACGACTTTGCAGAGGCGGTGGCCCTCCCCGTTCCTTTCCTGAACCGGATGTTCAAAGGCAATGAAGATCAACCGGGCGTCATCCGATCGGTTTCACCCGTGGCAAGGGTGGCGACGATCATTGCCTTTCTGGCGGTTCAGACCGTCTCGGCCTGGGTGCTGGTGCAATATTTCAATTCACTGAAGCTGCAGCGGATCATCAAGCAGGAGATTTTAAGGGGAAAGCTTACCTCTCCGGCCGATAAGTTCCTGTCCGGATTTCCGGCCATTCCCAACCTGAACGGGGAAGCCGAACCCATTGCCGTCCAGAAGGCACGGTACCTACTCAATGAAAAACGGTACCAGGAGGCGATCAGCCTGCTGAAGGACGACCGGTCGAGCCCGTACGACAGCCGCAAGGAGTATTTCATGTCCATGGCCTACATGGAGCTGAAGATGCCCGACAGTGCCCTCTATTATTCGCAGAAGGTCTATGAACTGAAGCCCAACAATTTCAAGAACATCAGCATCATGACCAACCTCATGCGTGAGAAGGGGATGGTAGCTGAGGCGGAAGCCATCCTGGATGGTTACATGGAAAAACATCCCCGGAATGTGGAGGCGTTGCGGTATGCTTCCGGCTTTTATGACCGGGCGGGGAAACTCGACAAGGCCCTTGCAGCCATAGATACCGCATTCGTACTTGACCCGAAGGACACCATCGTGATACGACTAAAGACCTATCTGGACCGTAAGTTTGTGACGTCGAAATACAAGGAGACTTTTGATGCGGCCCTGGCCGCTTTCCGGGAGAAGCGATACGGGGAGTCGGTGCGCCTTTTCAGCCAGATTCTCGATGAGAAATCCGACTATCTGGAAGCCAGGGAATACCGGGCTTTCAGTTATTTCTACCTGCGGGATTACGCCAAAAGTATAGCTGACATCCGTAATCTGGTGGAGAACGGCGTCACCCGGTCCAATCTCTACAACCTGCTCGGGGTGAACCTGTACAATTCGGGCAAGCGCGAAGACGCCTGCACCTGGTTTAAGGCTGCCATGGACCAGGGGGATAAGGATGGAACCACCAACTTCAACCGTTACTGCAAAAAAACAGTGACGCAGCCTCAATTTCCTCTTCCGACTAAACTATAGGTCGGGGTCAATCCGCCAGCTGATGGACTCCGCTGCTCTCCGTTAGGTCGTGGCTAAGGTGGAGGTTAAGGTTAAGATTGAGAAAAAAAGTAAAAGTGTTGCATAAGTTAAAAGATTGAGTAAATTTGTTACTCGATCTAAAGTCGATATTGTGTTACAGGCATTGATTACATCCCGGACGCGCATCAGGTTGTTGATGAAATTTTTCCTCAACAGCGAGACCACCTCTTATTTGCGGGATTTGGCGGCGGAGTTCGGGGAGTCGACCAATGCCATCAGGCTTGAGCTGAATCATTTGGAGAAGGCTGGATTGCTGAAGCCGCGGAAGGTGGGGAACAAGAAAGTTTACAGGGCCAACAGGAGCCATCCCTTGTTCGGCACCATCAGGGAGTTGTTAATGAAGCATACCGGTATCGACCAGGTGGTGGAGTATGTGATCAAAAACCTGAAGGGGTTGCAGAGCGCTTATGTGACGGGAAGTTTTGCACGGGGTCAGGACGGTCCGGTGATTGACATTCTGCTGGTCGGCAGCGAAATTGACGTCGGTTTTTTGTTGCGGATGATCGGACGTGCCGAGGAGGTGATTTCCCGGAAGATCCGTTACATGATTGTAGCGCCTGGCGAAAAGCAGACATTCCTGTCCGCCTATCCCGAAGCGCTGCTTTTATGGGAGCAAGTTGAAGGGCTGGGGGAGCAAGGACAAAGAGACGAAGCGACTTAGAGACTAAGGGACAGGGGGGTCGAAGTGACTTAGAGATTGAAGGATGGAGAGAAAAGTAATCGGTAATCGGTTTTTGTGAGCTCTGAGCCCTGAGCCACTACTGCTCACTGATGCTTACTGACGCTCCTCCGTTGGTCAACGTCTTCGACCTTTGTCAGTCAGCACCTTCGGCCTGTGCTAATGAATGGTCTGGTTAGTTGATTGGGACTGACCGGGCGGAGCTTTGGAAAAGCGAATCAGGCGAATTCTTACGAATTACGCGAATTGTGGCACAAAGATGAAACAGACTGGACCACTATTGAACGCGAACCTTCGAACCACTTCGAGATAAATTTAAAAATCTTTGGAAGTCAATAAATTCAATTCAAAATACAGCTTCTTAGTATGAAGAGATGGATGAAAATGAAACGGGAAGAATTATTAAATTACGGTGAGCGCATTCTGCGTAGACTTTGCGATGGAGAATGCGAACAAAATACTGAAGAAGTCCTTGTCGTAATCGGTTCCCTCGCAATAAAGGTTGCGAGGAATTCCAAATTTGTTTTGCGCTGGATTTTTCAGAGCCAATTTTTGCCTCTGGGTAATTTCCAGCTCAGTTTGAGATAATAAACAAGTGAGTCTATAAGGATTAACTATTTACAGTCAAAATTTGTGTTTAAAGAAAAGACCATATCCGGTGTAGTTTGGAGTGCAGTCGATAATTTTTCAACCCAGGGAATACAGTTTGTTGTGGGGATCATCCTTTCCAGGCTTATCGCCCTAAGGGAGTTTGGACTGATCGGTATGGTCACCATTTTTATTGCCATATCACAAACCTTTGTCAACAGTGTTGTTGCTTATTAGCTGAATAGCTATTGGTCAGGGAAAATGGTAAATTACCCAATGAAGGAGCAGGTTGGAGATATCCTTTCCTCTTTTTTGCTTGCTTTAGTTATGGGGATTTTGGTTTATGCCATTGGCATAATTTTGCAATCGGGTAACCTGGTAAAACTAATTATTCAATTTATCTCGGGTACAATTCTGGTTATTTCTGGTAGTGAAATCACAAAACTTTCTCCCTATCTTTTTCTGAAACAAATTGTCGTCGCCAAAGTAAAATCTTTTATCAATGCCAGAAGATAAACCTATTTATGTTACTCAACCAGCATTGCCTCCGCTGGATGAGTTCGTTGCCTCCCTGGAAATCATTTGGAATAACCGGATCCTGACCAACAATGGACCTTTTCATTGCCAATTTGAGAAAGAACTGGCGGATTACCTGGGTGTTAAGTATATATCGCTATTTTCCAATGGTACGCTGGCATTGGTCACGGCGCTACAGGCATTAAAAATTACGGGGGAAGTAATAACAACACCTTATAGTTTTGTGGCTTCCACCCACGCTCTCTGGTGGAATAACATTAAGCCGGTGTTTGTGGATATCGAGCCTGCCACATGTAATCTGGATCCGGAAAAGATAGAAGCAGCCATAACTCCTCTGACAACAGCAATTTTGCCTGTTCATGTTTATGGAAATCCATGTAATGTATACCGCATCAAGGAGATCGGTGACACGTACGGATTAAAGGTAATTTATGATGCCTGTCATACTTTTGGAGTTACCATTAACAACGAACCTTTACTCAGCTATGGGGATTTGTCGGTAATGAGCTTTCACGCTACCAAAGTCTTCAATACCTTTGAGGGTGGAGCGATTGTCTGTCATGACGAGACGATGAAGAAGCGGATTGATTACCTCAAGAATTTTGGTTTTGCAGGGGAGACAACTGTAGTCGCTCCCGGTATCAATGCCAAGATGAACGAAGTTCAGGCTGCGCTGGGGTTGTTGCAATTGAAACGGGTGGATGAATACATTGAAAAACGGAAGCAGATTGTGGAGTTTTACCGTGAAAACCTTAAAGGAATACACGGATTGAGTGTAATGAAGGATATGGAGGGGGTACGGCATTGTTATCCATATTTCCCGGTTTTCGTTGAGGAGGAAGTGTTTGGGATGTCGCGTGACGCTTTGTATGAAAGGTTGAAACAGCACAACATTTTTGGGCGCCGCTATTTTTATCCGCTGATCAGCCAGTTCCCAACTTACCGTGGTTTGGAATCGGCCCAGCCGGGAAAGATGCCGGTGGCAGAAAAAATTACTGAACAGGTGATCTGTTTGCCGCTTTTTCCTGACCTTGATAAAACTACTATCGAAAAGTTGGTTAATTTAATACTGTAATGTTGCGGAAGAGAATTTTGTTTCTTGGCGGTGCATATGCGCAAATTCCTATCATTCGCGAAGCGAAAAACCGTAACATGTATGTTATTACTTGTGACTATTTTCCTGAAAATCCCGGTCACAAACTGGCAGATGAATACTTCAATGTCAGCACCACTGATTTAAATGGAGTTTTAAAACTGGCAGAAAAAGTAAAACCTGATTATGTCGTTGCTTATGCTTCAGATCCCGCTGCTCCCACAGCTGCTTATGTTTCTGAAAAGTTAGGTTTACCTGGAAATTCATATCACAGTATCTTAAATCTTGCACATAAGCATATTTTCCGTAACCTATTGAAATCAAATGGATTCAATACTCCTAGATTTGAAGTCATTTCGCAAGATGAAAAAGTTTTGGAAAAACTTCGGGGAATGTATTATCCCTTAATAATAAAACCAATCGATTCATCAGGAAGTAAAGGAATTAGCCGAATTAATTACCCAGATCAGTCTTTACAAGCAATTCGCGATGCCATGATTTTTTCACGTGAAAAGAAGGTTATCGCAGAAGAATATATTGATAATCAGATTGCTGATATACATGGAGATGGATTTGTGGTAAACGGCAAATTGGTATTTACCTGCCTCGGAGATCATATTTACAATGGAACTGTCAATCCGTTCAATCCAAAAGGGACTCTTTGGCCGACTAAGCTGGAAAGTAAAAAGGTTAATGAAATTGTTGAACATGTTTCACAGATTATTAAACTAAGTGGCTTTTTGAATGGCCCTGTTAATATTGAGGCACGTATTAATATCAAAGGAGAACCGTTTGTTATGGAAATTGGTCCCAGAAGTGGAGGACACTTTGTACCTCAAGCTATTGAACTTGCTACAGGGTTTAATATGGTAAAAGCAATACTTGATGTCTTACTTGGTAAGAATATAGAAATACCAAATTATATGGTAAAGCCTGTAGCTTATTACGCAGTTCATTCGAACTTCACCGGATTTTTACAAAGTATTCAAATAGATAATGAAATTAAACCATTCATTTGGGAATTTCACCAATATATCCAGCCAGGAGAGAAAGTTAATTCATTCACAGGTGCAAATGCCGCAATAGGTATTATCGTTTTTTTGTTCAATGAGAGAAAAGAGATGGATTATTATTTGTCAGATATTGAACGATTTATTAATGTTAGCGTGCTAGCAAGTAAATGAATGTCAAGATCCTTTATAAAATTGGTTTTTGACATTTTTACGTTTATATGATACTTAAGATTTTTCTTAATCTATTAGCATGAGAAAAGATGGAAAAACTTGATTATAGAATTAATATTCTTTTTAACCAAGGCTGTTTTACACGCCGATTTGCCTTGTTTTACATAAATCTCATGAATAAAGAATTTGAAAATATGCACTTTAATAAAGATCAAATTGAATGGGCTCATAGTAAAGGATTTTTACTCGAAAGTGCGTTAGCTTATGGATTAAATGAAACCAATTATAAAGATTATTTATCTGATTATGATTATTATAGGTTGTGGCCTTTAAATAGTCCATATAGAATTTGGATAAATGATAAACTTACATTGAAATATATTTTACCGAGTAATATTTTCGGTGATTATCTTCCAAGGTATTATTTTTATGTAAAAGATAATTCAATTATGTATCTCCTGGATTGTAATCAGTATAGGTTCAAAAATGACATTTCAGGTTTAAAGAAGCTTTTACGAGAAGAGAAAGTTTTGGCTATGAAATTGGTCAATGGTACCGGGAGTAATGAATTTTATAAATTGTCTTTTGACAATGGTTTTTATTTAGTTAATGGGCAAATATTGAAGTCTGAGATTGAATTTGAAGATTTTATTTTTTCAAAAAATTACCATATTGTTACGGAATATCTTTTCCCAACTAAAGAATTATCTCTTATCCACGATAAGATCCATACCATAAGATTAATGGTTATCAATCAGAATGGCAATGACCCGGAAATTGTGCACGGATATTTACGTTTTGGTACAAATGCCCATGGAGAAGCCAATCATTTAAATACCAATGATTGTAAAGCAGATTATGATTATGTCGTTCAAATTGATATTGAAAATGGAGAGTTTGAAAATGGCACAAAGGTTTATTCTTACAAAACTGAAAAATGTCCTTTTCATCCTGACACTAAAGTAAAAGCCCAAGGCATAATCCCGGGATGGAATTTATTAAAAGAGAAGGTTTTAGAAATCTCAAAGTATCTATTTGCTGTTGAATATTTGGGATTTGACATTGGGATCACTGAAGAGGGTTTTAAAGTGATTGAAATTAACTCTCATCAAGGCATTAAGTATTTACAGGTGTTTAGATCATTATATGACAACAGGCTTACATCAGACTATTTCAAATATAAGCTGAAAGAAATAGATAATATGAATGAGACGGATAAAAAAAATCGCTTTCTAATTCCACGGTAACCTTCGTTTTAATTACCGGGGATGATTTAGAAAATTAGAAATATATTAAGAGTAAGAAAGTTGTGGTGATTTCTGAAATTTATACTTTAAAAGAGATACGTGCGGTATTGGACGAATGTAAATCTGATATTTTCTCAGCATCTTTAAATAAAAATGAAATATTTGATAGATTGGCATTTAAATACTATGAAAATGGAATAGTTCTTAAGGTTCAATATAAAAACAAGATAGTCGGATTTGCAGCTTTTTATGCTAACGATTTTGTTAACATGACTGCTTTTATTTCGATGATAATTCTGAAAAAATCATTTCAAGGAAAAGGCATAGGGTCGATATTGTTAGAAAAGATAATAGACAGGTCTGTCTATCAGAATATGAATCAGTTAAGATTAGAAGTCAATAATAATAACTTTAGCGCAATTGGTTTTTATAAAAAACATGGATTTAAACCTGCAGGTCCAGCATCAGAAATTTCGTCTTATATGGTGAAATCGCTTTTTTAATAATCGAGGCAAGAACTACTGATAATGCATACATATTCAGAAAGTTATTGTGAATGAAGTTTTTGAAAAATCGGAATTTCATAATAGATACATCGAGCCTGTAACTATTATCGACACCATCTGGGATGATTTTATAACTCCTATGGTAAGTATTTGTTGTCTTACATATAACCATGAAGCTTATATAAAAGATGCGATTAATGGTTTTCTGATTCAGAAAACTACATTTAAAGTAGAAATTTTCATTCACGATGATGCATCGACCGATGGTACAGCAGAAATTGTTAGAGATTTCGCTGACAAATATCCTGATGTAATTTTTCCTATCTTACAAACTGAAAATCAATATTCAAAAGGGGTTGGGCCGTTGACCAATTATGTGTTTCCCCGTGCACGGGGAAAATATATCGCCCTTTGCGAAGGCGACGACTACTGGACCGACCCGCTCAAACTACAAAAGCAGGTGGAGTTTTTGGAGGAAAATGAGGAGTATGTGGCAGTAGCTGAAAACGGACTTGTTAAAAACTCAATAACAAATGAACAATATCTTTTCAGCGAAGAACCCGAGAGAGATGTAAGCATTCAGGAGATGGTTTTCAGGCGAAGGTTTCCAACAGCTTCAGTAGTTTTTAGAAGTAAAACATTGAATAATTTCTCAAATGAAGTAAAACAGGCAAATGACACCATACTTTGGTGTTATCTGGCCAGCAAGGGGAAATTCAGATATTTCGTAAATGTTTCCTCAGTTTATCGAAGGGGAAACCACGGTCTTGTTGAGGGTACAAATAAATTTCAATGGGCACAAATCGTAGAGAGATGGAACAATGAACTAATTAGGCTTTTTGGAGGGAAGCACTTCAACAAGCAAATTGCAATAGATGCCATCTGGCTACACTACTGGGATGTTTATTATAAACGCAAATATTCCAGTCTTTACGAAAAATACTTTTCATTGTTTAAGTGCTTTGATTACAATTGGAAAAAAATCTTTTTAAAAATGATATCAAGGCAAACTAATTCTATCCACAAAGGATTTAGGGCATTTGCCAGAATACTTATCAGGGAACAAAGCACAAGGATAAAAATCGAGAAATTTTACAGGAGGTTTTTCCCAAAGAAAACAAACAGAATAACGATACCCCTTGAATTTTATAAAATTTTCCGTAGAATTGGTATAAACGAAGATCCCAGAAGTCCAAAACTTATAGTTACTCTAACATCCTACCCGCCAAGAATCAAAACGCTACACCTCTCCATTAAAACACTGCTGAACCAAACCGTAAAACCTGACATTCTCATTCTTTGGCTGGCGGAAAGTCAGTTTCCTCGCATGGAGGAAGATTTGCCCCGAAAGCTCTTACGATTAAGAAAGTATGGACTTACAATTAACTGGTGTGAGGATTTGAAGTCGTATAAAAAATTAATTCCAGCGTTGCAGCTTTTTCCCGATGACATACTTGTTACAGCCGATGATGATTTATTTTACCCAAAAGATTGGTTGGGAAAACTCTATAATGCATATGTGAAAGACAATTCTAAAATATATTGCCATAGAATGCACAGAATTCTTTTTTCGGAACATAAAGAAATTTTGCCTTACAGGCAATGGGATTTTTGCTCCCAAAACAATTCTGTATCTTGTCTTAACTTCATAACAACAGGTGGGGGTGCTATTTATCCTCCTCGATCTTTTCATCCAGACGTATTAAAACATGAACTATTTCAAGATTTGGCACCACACGCTGATGATATTTGGTTTTGGGCAATGGCTGTTTTAAATGACACAAAGATTCAGTTGGTAGAGGGTAATTATTCCGATCCAATTATTGTATATGGCTCACAAAAAAAACATTTGGGTGAACTAAACTATGTCCACGGTGGCAATGACAAACAACTAAATCAAATACTCAATCACTATCCTGACCTATTCAACCGGCTGATGGATGCTGCTAAAGACCACAGTTTTCATTGTTAAGTTGCTCCACAAACGAAGGTTTTAGCAGAACCATTGTTGCGTCCATGAGCAGAGGAATACCGATAATTGCCAATACAAGCGGTGGTCATTGGAAATCATTGATGATAAAATAAATGACCTCTTCTATGATGGTACACCTATTGATCTTTCCAATAAATGAAACTTGTTGTTGTCAAATAAATAAATAGTGATTAATATGTTTCCCTAGTCAATTTCAAAAACCATTTATGGCTAATTATTTATTGCGATTATTCTCATATCACTATATCCAGAGGGAAAATATAAAAATTTAAATTGTTTTGTGAAAGTCCTTTTCATTGCACATTCAAGTGAAATTCAAGGTTCTGGCAAATCAATGGTAGCTCTAATCCAAACTCTTCAAAAATTAGGTGTCGAAATTGAAGTTTTGTTGCCAGGGAAAGGACCACTATGCAATGATTTAAAAAAAATGAAAGTTCCCATATGCAAGGTTCCATTCTATTTATCAGTTTATCCACCTAAGAACAATTTGCGGGACTTTGTTTTATATGTCCCCAGGTTAGCCAGATCGATAGTTTTTAATGTCATTTCTTTATTTCAAACAGCCTATATTGTAAAGCTTTTTAAACCTGACTTGATTCATACAAATGTTGGGCCCATTCATATTGGTTCTAGTGTTTCACGTTTATTCAAAATTCCCCATGTCTGGCATATTCGAGAGTATCAAGAAGAACATTTTGGATGGATACCTTTCCCCTCTCTATCCAATTTTTTGAGAAAAACTAAACATCCCAACAACCATCTTGTCAGCATCACGAAAGGATTATTTCAACATTATCAGATGTCGCAAAACAAAGATTATATTGTTTATAATGGAGTTGTTAATGATGTAAATGTTCCATCAATAGCAAAGAAGAAGAATTATTTTTTGTTTGTCGGGAATATTAGTGAGGATAAAGGTTTTAAGGAGATGTTAAATGCTTTTATTGAAATCTCACATCAATTCCCAACTTTTAATTTATTTATTGCAGGTACGGGATCAGAAGAAATGATAGATTATTTAAATGAGATCATTATCAAAAGTTCTTTATCAAACCGAATACTTTACTTAGGTTTCAGAAAGAATGTTAACCAGCTTATGGCTGAAGCCTCAGCTATTATTATTTCCAGCCGGTCAGAAGGTTTTGGCCGCGTAATGGCTGAAGCTATGTATAACGGATGTCTTGTGATCGGAAAAAATGCAGCTGGGATAAAAGAACAATTTGACAATGGATTACAATTTTGCGATCAGGAGATTGGAATACGCTATTCAGATTATGGTGATCTGGTATCTTCCCTGAAAAATGTGTGTAGAAATGGGGTGGAACATTATTTACATACTATAAATTTGGCACAGAAAACTGTCCTTGAACTCTATTCAATGGAAAGATCTGGCAGAAGAATCTTTCAGATATATAATGAGATCTTAGAAAATGGTGTTAACTGAGTTGTGAATAATAAAAAAACAGCAAGAGTAATCGCATTTTACCTTCCACAGTACCATCCTATTCCCGAAAACGATATGGCGTGGGGTAAAGGATTTACCGAATGGACAAATGTTAAAAAGGCAAAAGCTTTGTTTATTGGACATTATCAACCTCATGTTCCACATGATACAATTGGATATTATGATCTTCGTAATCCCGATGTATTAATAAAGCAAACAGAACTTGCTAAAAAATACCGGATTAATGGTTTTGTGTTTTATCACTACTGGTTTAATGGTAAGAGGTTATTGAATCTACCAGTTGATAATTATTTGAAACAAAAAGATGGCGATTTCCCTTTTTGCCTTTGTTGGGCTAATGAGAACTGGACAAAAAGGTGGGATGGTTTGAATAAAGAAGTAATTATAAAGCAAGATTACTCGTTTGATGATGACAAGATGCATATACATTTCTTGTGTAAAAATATATTCAATGATCAACGTTATATTAGTGTTGATGGTAAACCATTATTTATAGTATATAAACCAGAGTTATTCCCGGATATAAAGAAAACTGTAAGTATTTGGCGAGAAGAATCAAAAAAAATGGGTTTTAAAGATCTTTATATCTGTTATACAGAAAATAAAATTCATAAACTGAATCCTAACAAAATTGGATTTGATGCAGCAATTGAATTCCAACCACAATGGCGATCGCTTAGATTTAACAGAAAGGGGAATCTTATTCTACGATTACTTCACAGATTTGGATTGATCAAATATTTTTATGGAACATATGGCATTTATGATTATTCGAAGATTGTAAAAAGAATGATACATTCTTCAAAACATAAGTTGGGATATAAGCTGTTCCGATGTGTGACTCCAATGTGGGATAATTCCCCAAGGAGAAAATCTGGCGCTGCAATTTTTCACAATTCAACTCCTGAATTATACAGAAGCTGGCTTCAACATATCGTAGATCATTTTCAGCCTTTTTCTAAAGAAGAAAATTTCATTTTCATAAATGCATGGAACGAATGGGCAGAAGGGAATCATTTGGAGCCATGTGAACGATGGGGAACCAGCTACCTTGAAGCTACAAAATCGGTAATTGATAATGCCTGAAGTATCAATTTGCATCCCTGCTTTCAATAATCCTGGCTATCTTGTCAGGGCCATTGATTCTGTTCTTATTCAGAGTTTTACTGACTACGAGATTATTGTTACGGATGATACTCTTGGTAATAATATCCAGGAACTTATTAAAATCAAATATTCCTCTTTAAAGAACTTTCGTTATTTTAAAAATGATAAATCTTTGGGTCCTGTTGCTAATTGGAATAAGGCTATTTCTTACGCGAATTCACCTTTGATTAAATTGTTACATCATGATGACTGGTTCTGTGACAAAGATAGTCTGGCCGAATTTGTGCGACCCTTTTTAAATGATTCAAAGGTTGATTTTGTGTTTTGCCAGTCAAATCACTATGATGGTTTAAAACTTCTTGAGACTAAAAGGCCTGGATCAAAAGCTTTGGATGCTTTCAAGCTTGATCATTCATACCTGTTTTATAGAAATTTCATTATTGCTCCGAGTTCCACCATGCACCGTAAAACGAATCTTGTTTATGACGCCAATTTGTCATGGTTGGTAGATGTTGATTATTATGTTGCTTATCTGAAAAATTCGAATTATTATTATATCTCCAAACCTTTAATTAACCTTAATATATCAAAAGGACGATTAACCAGTTATTGTGAAAATAATCCAAAATTACTGATTCAAGAATGTTTCTATCTTCTGACTCAGTATAATAATGACTCAAATGCCACTCTGAATATCCTAAAGTATTTCAGAAAGCTGGTGCGTTTGCATAAACTTTATAATGTGGAGAAAATAAATAGGATTTCAGAATGTAAGGAAATGCACGCTGACGTAGAAAACCTTATCAAGAATATTACATTCATTGATAGATTTTTTGACTTGTTATTTCGGATAACAAGCAGAGCCGCCCTTTTAGTGCTTGGTCCGAATTATAAAATCTATGTCAGAAAAATCTTGCCTTATATGTAAATCTACATCATAAGAATTATTACATCCTTAATTTAGCTTCCAAAAGGCGTTACTATTATTTTTTTCTTGGATGAATCATATTGAATTTTCAGTTCTACTTTCTGTATATCATAAAGAAAAACCCTCATACCTGCAATCGTCTTTGAAAAGTATTTGGGATGACCAGTTACTTAAGCCCGATGAAATTGTTATTGTGAAAGACGGTTTGCTAACCCCTGAACTTGATAAGGTAATTGAGGATTTTTCTAAAATTGCACCGGTTGTCCTTGTTCCTCTTGAAATTAATCAGGGGCTTTCAGCAGCTTTAAACTGTGGATTAAATTACTGCAGTCACAATATAATTGCTAGAATGGATACTGATGATATTTCTTTGCCCGATAGGTTTGAAAAACAAATTCGTTTTTTGGGTGCTCATCCATCATCTGATGTTATAGGATCCTTTGCCTTGAAAATAGATGAAAACGGACAGATTGGAGGTACATTGAAGGTTCCGGAAAGTCCAGAGCAAATACATGAATTGATATGGACCTGCCCGATGATCCATCCAACGGTTTGTTTCCGCAAAGAAAAAATCCAATCTATTGGTGGATATGATCCCACTGCAGGTCCCAGGCAGGATGACTATGACCTTTGGTTCAGATGTGCTGCCGCCGGTTATGAGTTTCATAATTTGCCTGAACCTTTGCTGTTGTACCGTTTTACTGATGAAAATATTAAAAAAAATGACGTGCGTGTTGGATTTTTCCGGTTAAAAACGGGTTGGAAAGGTAATAGAAAAATAGGAGCTGGGATACAAGCATATATCGGAATTTTCATTCCATTCTTTAGGTCTTTATTCCCTTATCCCTTGAATATTTGGTTATACAAATTCTTGAACAGGTTTAATCCGAGAGCTAAGTAGTATGAGTTTAAAAGATTCTATCATTTATTGTCAAATGAGTAGTATGAATTACCGAAAAACATACATTGATTTTTGACAGATTTCTATGACAAACAAAACAGCATTGATCACCGGAGTAACCGGGCAGGACGGGGCGTACCTGAGTGAGTACCTCCTGAAAAAGGGATATGTCGTCCATGGGTTAAAACGGCGGTCGTCACTCTTCAACACCGAACGTATCGACCATATCTACCAGGATCCGAAGAATCGCTAGCCGGGTTATAGAATCAAAAGTTTGTCCTATTTGCCATGTCAATCTCAAATTTGATTCAAGATAAAATGTTCTGGTGTCAGTAGTATCCACTAAAATTCAAAATGATGATTAGCAATTCGCTGTAAATGAATACTTTATGTGGATATTTGTCACATGTCAATTTCATTTGGAAAACTCAAATTTTACGGTTTGATTGATGTTTAAGTTACTGATTTTATGCATAATAAAAAACGATAATCCATCTTAGTAAAATTTAAGCAGACACTGCTGAACAAACTTAATTGAAAAATGTGCTGTTTATTCCATAAAAATATCTGATACAGAAACTAAATCCTTATCACATTGATGGTTAAAGCAAATTAGCATGGTCGATCTTAGACAAAAAACGATTACAGGTGTCATGTGGAGTGGTATTGACAGTTTTGCTGAGCAGCTTGTTCATTTCATCGTTGGAATTGTAATGGCACGTGTAATAGCACCAAGGGAGTATGGTCTGATTGGAATGATTACCGTTTTTATTGCGATTTCCAATTCTTTCATTTTAAGTGGACTTGGAAGTGCATTGATTAGAAAGACTGACTGCAAACAAGTTGATTTTTCCACTGTATTCTACTATAATCTGGGGATGGGGTGTATCCTGTATCTTATTTTATTCTTTTCTGCCGGAGCAATAGCTGATTTCTTTAAGGAGCCAATGCTTAAACCTATTGTTCGTATTGTAGGTATCGATCTTATAATTCGCTCACTTACTATTATTCAGAGAATTACCTTGGTAAAAAGAATTGACTTTAAACTTCTGGCTAAAATAACCATAATATCCAGTATTCTATCGGGAATTATTGGAATCGTAATGGCCTATCGTGGTTATGAAGTTTGGAGTCTTGTTGCCCGAATGATATCTTTTTCGTTTATAACATCTCTATTGCTTTGGATATTAAATAGATGGAGACCAACGATTGAATTTAGTAGAAAATCCTTTAAAGAATTATTTGGGTTTGGGAATAAAATAATGATTAGTGGCATTTTTGATACCGTTTACAGAAATATATATTACCTTGTAATCGGAAAATTCTTTTCAGCGAATGAGCTAGGGTATTACACACGTGCCCAAACATTTAACGACTTGCCTTCAAAACAGATAACTAGTGTAATATCGCGGGTAACATTTCCGATACTCTCGGAAATGCGTGAAAATCCTGTCGTGCTAAAAGGAGGTTATAAAAGAATGATTACCAGTACTACATATATTAGTTTTGTTATTCTTGCCGGATTAGCAGCAATAGCTGAACCAATGGTGATCACATTAATTGGTGAGGCTTGGAGACCGTCAATAGTATATTTGCAAATGCTTTGTTTTGTAGGTATGTTGTATCCTCTTCAGGCTCTTAATCTTAATATTCTTCAGGTGCAAGGTCGTTCAGATCTGTACTTAAGAATCGAAATTATCAAGAAACTATTGGCAGTACCCATCATCATTGTTGGAATTATTTGGGGCATAAAAGTAATGTTAGTTGGGATGATGGTTAATTCATTGATTTCATATTATATTAATAGTTACTGGTCTGGCAAAATGATTAATTACTCCATGAGTGAACAGATAACTGATATTCTTCCGTCTTTTTTGGTTGCTATTGGTAGCGGATTGTTGGTCTTTGTTATAGGGAAACTAATACCTGGTGGTTATCTGATGAAAATGATTAGTCAACTGTTGTTCGGGGCCGTAATTGTATTTTTTGTCAGTGAATTGTTCAAGTTAGCCCCATATCTATATCTGAAAGAAATTGTTTTATCACGATTTAATTCTATCAGAACCGCAAGGAATTCTTCTATCTGAAAGGTAGAGATTAAATCATTCTTATAATGAAAAATTAAAATGTGGAAATTATGATGATAATATCAAAATGATCATTTCCCAATTTCCTATGTGTTCTATAGTGCTGTGGAAATATTCCCGATAAGGACTCTAAAAAACAGTGTAGATATATACAGCTACTTTTCTGGCTTTTTAGCTTTTATTGTTATGTGCTATCATTACATGTATCTATTCCATTTTGGTTAAGAAACTGTAACTACTGAGCAGATATACCTGAATTTTTTTCTTTAACTCAAAGGTGCTAGACTGTAACGTAATTCAAATCAAAGAATCAAATTACGCTTCTATGCTAATACTTTTGCCAGGCACACAAAATACAATTTAATACCGCCTAATCACAGTTATTACAGTCAATCTGATTTTGTTATTTTTTTCACTTTTTTATTGCCATGTTTAAATATTGTAATCACTTAGGATATGTAAATCCTTATTATATTGAAAAAAATGGGAAATTCGTAATTCGGAGAAAAATATCGGAAATTTTAAATGAGTCGTCTAATGAGCGTATAATTGACCCAATTGCCACAATTGAACTATTCAATAAAAATTACATTTTGGCCAATCGTACATTAATTAGAGAAATTCAGCGAGTTCCTTGGATGGCGAAGCCGAATGCTGAGTATTCTGACTGGGAATACTTTAAGGTTCCTGAGCATGGCTATCTTGATATTCCTGAGGACGAAATTGCGTCTAATCTTTTTCAAAAGATCTGCTGTGAAATTGAATTGTATATCGGTGATAAGAAAAACATTGGAATTCTTTTAAGCGGAGGCATGGACAGCCGTATTGTCGCTGGAACATTGGATTATTTAATTAAAACAAAAAGACTCAAGGGGCTTAATGTAGTTGCTTTTACCTGGGGCAATAGTAATACCCGAGATGTTGTTTATGCAAAGGAGATTGCTTCTCGCTTGAATTGGAAATGGAAGCACTTCATTGTAACAGAAAAGGATTTATTAAATAATTTAACGGAAACTGCAATGCATGGATGCGAGTATTCTCCTATTCACCTTCATGCAATCCCACAGGTCAGAGATCAAAATAACATTGACATTATTTTGGGGGGCAGTTATGGTGATAGCATAGGAAGAGGGGAATATTCTGGTACTAAAGTTGAAAACCTTAGGCCAATTGAACAAAACATTAGAAATATTGGAAATGTTTTTGATCAGGTGATTTTTGTACAACAATACAAAAAAATTATAGATGACATTAAACACTATCATTTATTATTTCCTAGGCCTCAGGAATATATGCAAAATGAACTTGATTACCAACTACACTATTGGCGTAGAATGTTAAATCCTTGTATGGAATTATTAACGGAAAGAAATGCAGCATTCCATCAAGTATTTACACATCCTGATGTTTTCGGTTATTTGTGGTCGATACGTCCTTTCAGAAGAAACGATAAAATTTACAGGTTTATCTTGGATTTTTTCCATACACGATTGGATGATATTCCTTGGGCAAGAACAGGATTAAAATATGGGCAACTGAAAGGTACACCAGACAATTACCTTAAAAAGCATCATACCTATTCCAAAATGATAAGATATGACCTATTTGAGGAAATAAAAGATAGGGCCTTATCTGATGAGTTATCTAACTTGGGATTATTTAATATGAGTGCTATAAAAACCTTGTTTAAACTAATTAAAAGGGTGCCGCCTTCTGGAATTTTCTTTTTAGAAAAAATAATATGGTTAGCAAGCTTGGCAGAAATGTCGGTGATATATGATTTAAAAGCTTGTGATTCTTTTAAAAAAAATAATTCATTGATTGATCTTAAGACGATTATTTCAATTTCAAAGGATTATCTTATTCCAGCAACAAAAGCTAGGTTTAAAGATGTAGTATTTAAAAGAATGAGTTGAATGAACATGAATTAAGTGGAAATATTTTTCTATTTTAATATCGAAAAGTGCAAAATTAATATATCCTTGTTCCTCTTACTATTGGCATCAGATAGGGTGTATTTATAGTTGATATATTGACCCCAATTAAAAGTTAGCACAGTTTAAGCTTAAATTTACAGGTATGGTAAAGCAAAAGCGAAGAGTGCAAAAATGAAGACCCGGATGGTTCTGGAGTTGTTACGCGGCAGGCCCCTGCCATTATTCCTTGTTGAGCTACTTCCCTGGCTATGTACTTAACGATGTTTTTTGAGGGTTCCAGAAGGATTTGATGATAAGGGTTCTTTGAAGTATTGGAGGTTTTTGTGCTTTGAAAAGAAGCTGGTTTCAAAAATACTGGAGAAACAGTTCATTTTCCATGTTGCCGGATATAGCTTTCCTGGTTGCGACAGAATCGCAAAGAAGGAAGATATCAAACTGACCAGGACTTATAGACGGGCAATAAAGAATCTAAAATATCAGTTACGATTTGTTCGCAAAGCGAAGAATACTAGCAAACAGAATGATAAGAAATTACCTCAGCGGCACAGCCGGGGATATGGCAGACACAGCTTATAATATGAAGAAGTGGATGAAATTAAAGCGGGAAGAACTACTAAAATTTATTATGCGTTGGATTTTTCAGAGCAAGTTCTGGCCTCTGGGAAATATCCCGCTCAGCTTGAGATAAAAAACGAGTGAGTTTATAAGGATCAACTAATTAATAATTTTTTCGAATTGATTTTCAAATGTTAAATAGACATATCCTCTTTTATATTGGAGACCTGGGTGGTGGAGGGGCTGAAAGAGTTATGCTTAACTTGCTCCAAAATCTGGATAGGAATAAATACCAGTTAACCCTGTTGCTTCATTCTGAAAAGGGTGCGTTTTATAAAAAGATTCCGTCAGACATTCAGAAGGTGATTGTTTGTTGGAAAACAGGGAAGATCCATTTCTTATATCGTATCTATCAATTGGGTAACGCAATAAAAAAACTCAATCCTGACTTGGTTGTCAGTTTTCGCACCGCATCAAACATAGCTGTATCAAGGGCAAAATTCCTTACACGTTTTAGAGCAGGTATTATTCTTCGCGAAGGAACAAATACAATTTCATGGTTAAAAATAAAAACAAAGAGTTTTTTTCTGCCTATTAGGAAACTGGAAGTAAAAATCTTTTACTCCTTAGCTGATAAAATAATAGCAAATTCTGATGGTATCAAGAATGATTTAGTTATTAATTTTAAGATTAATAGTAATATAATTCACACCATTTACAATCCTATTGACTTTGAAGGCATCACTAAAGCAATTAGACAATCAGATAATTCCCCATATACAAAGCAGGAGCATGAGAAGATAATCCTTGCTATCGGGCGTTTAGATCCTCCTAAGGCTTATCAGGATATGATAAGTGCTTTTAGTATTATCAGATCTGTAATTCCTTCACGACTTTTAATTCTTGGTCAGGGGTCACTGGAATCTGAAATTAGAGAACAAATCAAAAAATCTCAAGTTGAGGATTTTGTAAAATTGCATGGTTTTGTTAATAATCCATGGGTTTACCTTGTCAATGCTGATGTATTCTTATCAACTTCCCATTGGGAGGGATTCCCAAATGCACTAATTGAAGCAATGGCTTGTGGTGTGCCTCCTGTTGCGACTGATTGTGATTTTGGTCCACGTGAAATAATTCATGATGGAATTGACGGCTTTCTAACTCCAGTCGGAGATATCAAATATATTGCGGATAGAGTAATAGAATTACTGCAAGATGATGAATTAAGAAGTAGATTGGCTGAAAATGCAAAGAATCGAGTACATGCATTTGAAATATCAACTATAATACAAGAATACGAGACACTATTTGATGAAGTTTTGCTTTCATCCTCGAAGCGGGATGAAACCTCTCTTGCTTATTAATCAACCACATGAGAATTTTAGTGATTACAATTGACTACCCTTCACCTAGGAATATAACTCGTGGGATTTTTTTATATAGACTTGTTCAAAAGTTTGTTGACTATGGGCACCAGGTAACCGTAATATCCCCTGAGAGTATTTTGGATCTGTTTAAGAGCAAAAATTATTATGGTCATGAGAAAGCTGATGTATACAGACCCATATTTTTTAGTTTTGGTGCTAAAAAAATTGGAAGTTATAATACTTATTCGTTAACTCATTTAGCACTAGTTGCTGCAGTAAGACGTACTGAAAAAAAGTATAATCTTATGTATGATGTTGTTTATTGTAAATTTATTCGTAATGGTATTTTGGCAATAGACGCGATCAAAAAGTATCAGAAACCTGTTATTGTCGATGTTGGTGAGAATCAATTACTTGATCTCACGGTTAAATGGTTTACTTATAGTAGATTTATTGATCTTGTTAATAGAATGGATGGTTTTATTGCCGTTTCAGATCAAGTTAAAGAAAAGCTTCATAATTTCAAAATTCGAAAGGAAAAAATAATAGTTGCTCCCAATGGAGTTGATTGCTTACAATTTAGAAAATTGGATAAGATAAGTCTGCGCGAGAAATTTAATTTTCCCCAAGATAAAATAATTATTGCCTTCACTGGCAATTTCATTGAAAGCAAAGGTCCTGATAGATTGCTAATGGCAATTGAAGGACTAAATAATATAAAAGCAATATTTATTGGTGGTGGACCTATTGATTTGATAAGCAATCAGATTGTATTTAAACAGCGAGTTCCTGCATTTAGTGTTCATGAATTGCTTAATTGTGCCGACATTTTTGTTTTACCAACTTTACATGAAGGCAACAATAATTCCATAATTGAAGCCATGGCCTGTGGCCTTCCGATAATATCATCAGATATTCCAGAGGTTAGAAGTCAATGTGATCCGTCGTTTTCAATATTGGTAAATCCAATGGATGTTTCAGCTATCCGTAATTCGATCATAAAACTAGCAACTAATGCTGCCTTGCGTGAAAAAATGTCTGCTAATGCCATGGCACATTCTAAACGGTATGATTTAAATAAAAGATCCAAGACAATCCTCGAGTTTATGAAGAGCTTAGTTGAACTATAATGAAGATTGCCCATCTAACTTCGGTTCATCAGCGATTTGACACGCGTATTTTTTTGAAACAGTGCAAATCCCTTTCTAGAAAGGGGTGGGATGTCTCATTAGTCGTTGCAGATGGTAAAAATGATGAGAAGAGGGATTCTATTGACATATACGATGTTGGTATTGGTGGTAACCGAATAGAACGATTTGTTCTGACCACCACTAAAATTTTTGCAAAAGCACTGGAATTGAATGCTGAAATCTATCATCTACACGATCCGGAATTAATCCCGATAGGTCTTCGCTTAAAAAAGGTTGGAAAGATAGTTGTCTTTGATTCTCATGAAGATGTGCCATTACAAATAAAAACCAAACCTTATTTGGGGAGAATACTGGGTATGCTGGTTGCTGGATTGTATAAGTTATATGAGAAATCCGCCTTGAAAAAATTTGACCTTATTGTTACTTCAACAACACTAATTAGGGACAAAATGAAGCAAATTAATCCTGATGTTATTGAAATTCAAAATTTTCCAATGATTGATGAATTCCCTTCTGAACCAAACGACTGGCAAATGAAAGAAAATCAGGTTTGCTATATTGGATCTCTCACTGCGATCAGAGGTATTAAAGAAATGGTGAAAGCAATCTCATTAACGAATAGTGATACAAGGCTTGTATTGGGAGGTTCTTTCTCAGAAACTTCTTTTGAGAAGAAAGTCAAATCGCTCGAAGGGTGGAAACTAACTGAATATAAGGGATTTTTAAATAGGATGGCTATAAAGGAAATTTTGTCAAAATCCATTGCCGGATTGGTTGTTTTACATCCCACATGTAATCATATGGATGCATTGCCAGTTAAGATGTTTGAATATATGAGTGCAGGCATACCAGTTATTGCATCAAATATTCCACTTTGGGAATCGATTGTGCTAGGTAACAATTGCGGGTATTGTGTAGATCCTTTTAATTCTCTTGAAATTGCTCATGCAATAGAATTTTTTGTCTCGCATCCAGCAGTGGCGGAAACAATGGGGCAAAATGGAAGAAAGGCAGTTAGAAATCTCTATAATTGGCAAAATGAGGAAATTAAACTCATAAATGCTTATGAAAAATTAGCTTCTCAAAAATTCGCTTCTCAAATCAATAGCAATGCATAGTCAGGTATCTATCATTATCCCTTGTTACAATGCCGGTGAGAGAATCAGGGAAACTCTGAATTCTGTTTTAGGTCAAACATACGAAAACTGGGAAGCCATCGTGATTGATGATTGTTCCACTGACCACTCGGTAGAAATTATCAACTCATTTGTAAAAGAAGATCCAAGAATCGGCCTAATTATTAATGATGAAAATTCCGGAGGTCCTTCAATCCCAAGAAACCTGGGTATCGCTTCAGCAAAGGGTGATCTGATCGCTTTCCTTGATAGCGACGATATTTGGATGCCTGAAAAACTAGAACATCAACTTCAGTTTATGAAAGAAAAGAATGCATGGATTTCAAGTACTTCTTATGAACTAATTGATGAATCTGGAAATTCTCTTGGTAAGGCTATTCATGCACAACCTGTTATGGACTTCAATAAATACTTAAGAAATACCAATATTGGGTTCTCTTCAACGGTTATTATGCGTGAATTACTCAAGGGTGTTGAGTTTCGAAAAATGCCTGTTGCGGAGGATTTCCCTTTCTGGCTGGATGTATTCAGAAAAGGATATACCATGTTTGGTCTTACTGAGGTTTTGACTCAATACAGAGTACAGAAAAACTCTCTTTCATCAAACAAATTAAGGTCTGCTAAACATATTTGGAAAACATACCGTACAATTGAAAAGTTTAATCTATTAAGATCTCTTTATTATTTTAATTCGTATGCTTTTAATGCAATCAAGAAGAGATTGTAGAGAACTCATTTTAATCTTATTATGACAAATAAAACAGCATTGATCACCGGGGTAACCGGGCAGGACGGGGCGTACCTGAGTGAGTACCTCCTGAAAAAGGGATATGTCGTCCATGGGTTAAAACGGCGGTCGTCACTCTTCAACACCGAACGTATCGACCATATCTACCAGGATCCGCACGTGGAGAACCGCAACTTTGTGCTCCACTACGGCGACCTCACCGACTCGATGAACCTCACCCGCATCATCCAGGAGGTGCAGCCCGACGAGATCTACAACCTTGCGGCCATGAGCCACGTAAAAGTGAGCTTTGACACGCCCGAATATGTGGCCAATGCCGACGGAGTGGGGGTCCTCCGCCTCCTCGAGGCCGTAAGACTCCTGGGACTCATCCGCAAAACCCGCATTTACCAGGCTTCCACGAGCGAACTGTACGGTCTGGTGCAGGAGGTGCCCCAGAGCGAAAAGACGCCCTTCTATCCGCGTTCGCCCTACGGGGTGGCCAAGCTCTTTGCTTACTGGATCACCGTTAACTACCGGGAAGCCTACGGCATGCACGCCAGCAACGGGATCCTCTTCAACCACGAGTCGCCCATCCGGGGAGAGACCTTCGTCACCCGCAAGGTGACCCGCGCCCTGAGCCGCATCGCCCTGGGCATGCAGGAGGTCTTTTACATCGGTAACCTTTCCAGCCAGCGGGACTGGGGCCATGCCAAGGACTATGTAAGAGCCATGTACCTGATCCTCCAGCAGGATGAACCTGACGACTACGTCATCGCAACGGGAATCACCACCACCATCCGCGGCTTTATCTGTATGGCGGCCGCCGAAATCGGCCTCGAAGTAGCCTTCCGGGGAGAAGGGACAGAAGAAAAGGGGTATCTGGTGGGCATTGACGAAAAACGATTCGCCGAAAGGGTGGGGGAGAAATTTATTCCGGGAATCCTTTCCCGCATCTCCAAATCCCCGGGACCCTCCCTCTCTCCGTCTCTCAGTCCCTCCCTCTCTCCGCCTTACATCGTGGCTGTCGACACCTCCTACTTTCGGCCCACCGAAGTGGACCTACTTATCGGTGACAATACCAAAGCCCGCCGGAAGCTGGGATGGGAACCACGGTACACCCTGCCCATGCTCATCAGCGATATGATGGAGAGTGACATCCGCCTGATGAAAAAGGATGCCTGGCTCAGGGAAGGGGGCTACCGGACCCTTAACTATTTCGAATAAATTGCTGCCATGGAAAAAACGACGAAGATTTACATCGCGGGACATACAGGACTGGTCGGGTCGGCGATTTGGAACAACCTGCTATCCAAAGGCTATACCCATCTGACAGGCCGCACCATCGAAGAACTGAACCTGCTGGACCAGCAGGCCACAGGACTGTTCTTCGCGGAAGAGAAACCCGACTATGTCGTGCTGGCGGCCGCCCGTGTGGGGGGCATCGTGGCCAACAACACCTACCGCGGGCAGTTCATTTACGAAAACCTGCAGATCCAGAACAACGTTATCCACCAGGCGTACCTCCACGGGGTGAAAAAGTTGCTCTTCCTGGGATCCACGTGCATCTACCCGCGCGAAGCGCCCCAGCCCATGAAGGAGGAGTACCTCCTGACCGGTCAGCTCGAATATACCAACGAACCCTACGCCATCGCCAAAATCGCCGGACTTAAACTCTGCGAGAGCTATAACCTCCAGTATGGCACCGACTTCATCGCGGTGATGCCCACCAACCTCTATGGTCCGAACGATAATTTCGACCTGGAGAAGGCGCACGTGCTGCCGGCGCTCATCCGCAGGATCCTCCTGGCGAAATGGCTCGAAGAGGGGGATTGGGATGCCATCAGGGCCGATCTGGATAAAAGGGCTGTCGAGGGGGTAATCGGAGATCGTCCGGTTGAAGACATATTGAATGTGCTTTCCAGGTATGGAATTAAAAATAATCCGCCAAGACACGGAGAAGGGCACAAAGGAACACAAAGGGTATCTGTGGAGGTGTGGGGAACCGGCCAGCCTCTGCGGGAATTCCTCTGGAGCGAAGACATGGCCAACGCCTGCGTTTTTGTCTTGGAAAATGTGAGCTTCCGGGAGATGGTCCGCCTCTCTTCCCCCGGAAAAGGTGAAATTCGCAATGTCCACCTCAACATCGGCACCGGAAAGGAGATCTCCATCAGGGAACTGGCCTTCCTGGTGAAAGAGGTTACCGGCTTCCGGGGAAACCTGGCTTTCGACGCTTCAAAACCCGACGGGACCATGCGGAAGCTTACCGATCCATCGAAATTGCACGCCCTGGGATGGCATCACCGGGTGGAGATCGATGAGGGAGTCAGGCGGTTGACGGAGTGGTATCTAAGTCATTGATCATATTTTATACTTCTCGAACCTGAAAACAACAGTTCTGATCACCGGGGCCAACGGATTTGTGGGAACGAACCTGTTTGAGGCGCTGAAGGGGGATTTTCACCTGGTGGGGCTCGATGTTGGCAGTCCGGGGAAATATCCTCCGGAAGATTTTTTCTCATGGGACGCGCTTGACAGGATTCCCCCGGTCGATGCGATTATCCACCTGGCGGGAAAGGCACACGACACGGCCAGGATTGCGCGCGATGAGGAATATTTCGAGGTTAATACCGGCCTGACGCAAAAGATCTTTGATTATTTTCTGCATTCAACGGCCCGGAAATTTATCTTCTTCAGTTCGGTCAAAGCGGTGGCTGATACGGTCCGCGGGGAATGGTTGACGGAAGAGGATACACCGGAACCCCTGACAGCTTACGGAAGGTCGAAGTTGGAGGCGGAACGGTTTATTTTAAGTAGAGTGAATGACTTCAGTCCGCCTTCCGAAATCCGCCTTTCTCAATCCTCCTTTCTCAATTCTCCTTTCTCAATCCCCCTTCCGCAATCCGTTTATGTGTTGCGTCCGGCGATGATCCACGGTCCGGGTAACAAGGGAAACCTCAACCTCCTCTACCGGGCGGTGGTCAAGGGAATTCCCTGGCCGCTGGGGGCTTTCGAAAACCAGCGCTCCTTTACTTCCATGGAGAACTGCGCATTTGTAATGCGCAGGTTACTTGAAGGTGACATACCAACCGGGATCTATAACCTGGCTGACGATGAACCGGTCTCTACCAATGAGATCATCGGCCTGATCGCTTCCTCCCTTCACCGGAAACCGCGGATATGGCGCGTGCCCGAAGGTTTCATCCGGGCCGTTGCCCGGAGCGGCGACTTCCTGCGCCTTCCGCTGAACAGCGAGCGGCTGAAAAAACTTACCGAAACCTACCGGGTCTCCAATGCCAAAATCAAAGTAGCCCTGGGAATCGAAAAACTGCCGGTCACTTCCGTAGAAGGCCTGAGGAAAACGCTTCAAAGCTTCGGTAAACTTCACTGACAATCAATTTGAGATTTAGAAAATCGGTTCTGTTATTCTTGTGTCTTTTAAATCTTATTTTGAAATACTGGAGGATTCACTTACAGGAAGATTTCTTCCCTCATTTCAGAAGAATCCCTAAAGAAGGATTATCCACTCTCCTAAGTTTTATTATTTCGATGTAGGTTTTGCCAATTACCTTTTAAAAAAGGGAAAGGTGAAACCGGGGAATGAAGTTTTCGGAAAGGCATTTGAACATTTCATTTTTCATGCCCTGGAAGTTTTTTTTGGAAAGACTTTGGGCAGGAGAATTGATATCATAATGGAATTCAAAATTTTGGAGTAGATTTGGGAGCCCCGGCAAAATCCGGAGAATATTTATTATGGAATGAAATCCTAAACTTCACCTGATAACAATGGAAATCCAATTGCTGACCCGGTCCGTTACGCTCATTCTCCTGGTTGCTGCCATCCTGGTCTATTTCCGCATCGCCGAAAAGTTCCGGATCGTCGATCATCCCAACGAGCGGAGTTCTCATTCCCGGGTAACCGTCAGGGGCGGAGGGATCATCTTTCCCTTGGCAGCCCTGCTGTGGTCGGTTTTCAACGGCTTCAGCCTGCCCTGGCTGATTGCCGGGATATTGCTGATTGCCGCCGTCAGCTTCCTCGACGATCTGATGCCCATGTCGTCGATCCTCCGGTTCCTGGTCCACTTGCTGGCGGTTACCTTCCTTTTCTGGCAGGTCAACGTCTTCCGCCTCTCCTGGCCCTATGTGTTCGCCGCATACGTGCTGGCCATCGGATGGATCAACGCCTTTAACTTCATGGACGGCATCAACGGAATCACCCCTTTCTATGCCCTGGTATCCCTCGGAACCTTCTTGTGGATCGACAAGTCCATAGACTTTGCCCCCGACGGACTCATCATCACCATCCTGATTTCAGTCCTGGTTTTCACCTGGTTTAACGCCCGCAGAAAAGCCCGATGCTTCGCCGGCGACGTGGGAAGCATCTCAATGGCCTTCCTGATCGCTTTCCTGATGGCTTCCCTGATGAACAAAACCGATATGGTGGTCTGGATGCTCATATTTTCCGTCTACGGAATCGATGCGGTGGTCACCATCCTCTACCGGATTAATCGCCGGGAAAATATTTTCCTCCCGCACCGCACCCACCTTTACCAGTACCTGGCCAATGAGATGCAATGGCCCCACCTATGGGTGGCCGGACTCTATGCAGGCGTGCAACTTGCCATCAACGTTGTCACCCTGATGATGCTCGAAAAGGGAATGATGAACCGGCTCATTTTCGTTATTTTGCTGGCGGTACTGGCACTTTTGTACATGGCTGCCAGAATATGGGTGATGAGGATCATCGCACGGAAAGGAGAATCGACGGTATGAAGAAGGTTTTTGTAAGCGGATGTTATGATATGCTCCACAGTGGGCACGTCGCTTTCTTTGAAGAAGCGGCCTTGCTGGGGGATCTTTATGTGGGCATCGGGTCGGACCGCACCATCGCCGGACTTAAAGCCCGGAAGACCGTCAATACGGAACTGGAAAGGCTTTACATGGTGAAAGCCCTGAGGGTGGTCAAGGATGCCTGGATCAACAGCGGCTCGGGACACCTTGACTTCGAACAGGAACTCCGTGACCTGAAACCCGACATCTTCTTCGTCAACGAGGATGGCTTCACCCCCGACAAACAGCGGCTGTGCGACGAACTGGGAATCCGCCTGGTGGTGAGCAAACGGATCCCCCGCCAGGGACTGCCCCCGCGCTCTACCACCGCCCTGCGCAACGAATGCCGCATCCCCTTCCGCCTTGACCTGGCAGGAGGATGGCTCGATCAGCCCTACGTCTCCCGCTATTGGCCGGGACCGGTGATCACCATCTGTATAGAACCGGAAATCGAATTCAACGACCGCAGCGGCATGTCGAGCAGCACCCGCGTAAAAGCCATCGACCTGTGGCATACCGACATCCCCGACGGAGACCGCGAAAAACTGGCCCACACCCTCTTCTGCGTTGAAAATCCCCCCGGAACCAGCTATGTGAGCGGATCCCAGGACTCCATAGGAATTGTCTTCCCCGGTGTCAACCGCCTCGACTACCCCAGCAACAACTACTGGCCCCGGAAAATCACTACCGTCACCGACGACGACATCCTCTCCTTCATCGAAAATCACCTCTGGTTCATCAACCTCTCTCCCCGGAGCGGGGATTTTGACGTGCTGGCCAACACCGATATTTCCGAACCCAAAGCCCGGGCACTGGCCCTGGCAGCCGACGACACCTGGAATGCCATCCTGCAAAAGGAAATCCGCAAGTTCGGAAGGGCATTCCGCGAATCGTTCGAAGCCCAGATCGCCATGTTCCCAAACATGGTCAACCCACATATCCTGGAGACCATCAACCGCTACCGCGACAAAGCCCTGGGATGGAAAATCTCGGGCGCCGGAGGCGGTGGATACCTCGTTCTTGTGGCGGAAAGGAAAATTGAAAATGCAATTCAGGTCCGGATCCGTAGAGGATGAAACACTAAACATTAAGCGATGCGTGAATTTTTAATTAAACTTGCTGATAGGATTTTCCTGCCGCGATGGATGGTCTTCTTCGCCGACATGCTGGTGGTCAGCTTTGTTTTTATGTTCACCTACCTGCTGCGCTACAACCTGCAGGCTGACGCAGTTGACCTCAGCGAAATGCTTTTACAACTGGCGCTTATCCTGCCCTTTTTTATGATCGCGGCTTATATCGTCAAACCATACCAGGGAATACTGCGTCACTCCTCGCTCCTCGACGCCCTCGCCGTCATTAAGATGGTGCTCATCGGCACGCTGGCGATGGTGGTCGTCACCCTGATCGCCCGCCGCTGGGAGCCTTTCCTGGTCATTCCCTGGTCGGTGATCATCTCCCAGTTCTTTATCGGGATCTCCCTGCTCATCGGCTTCCGCTTCCTCATCGCCATCGTTTACCAACGGCTGATCAAAAGCCGCGACGGCGGGGTCAGCCTCATGATATACGGCGCCGGTGATATGGGGATCATGACCAAAGGAGTGCTGGAACGCGACGCCGCCCTGCGGTACAACCTGGCGGGATTCATCGACGACGACCCCCGCCTCGTCCATAAAAAGGTGGAAGGCCTCATGGTCTTCCCTCCGGAAATGGCATTTGAAAAGATCATCCCCGAAAAAAAGGTATCCGAAATAGTTATCTGCATACCCCCCGGAAAAATCACCAAGGAAAGGAAAAGCATGTTCGTGGACTGGTGCATCGAACGCAACATCCGTGTCAAGGAGGTGCCCGGCGTCAACGAATGGCTCAACGGAAGGTTCTTCGCCAGCCAAATCCATGACGTGCGCATTGAAGACCTCCTGGGAAGGGATCCCATCGTCATGGACGACCAGCAGGTAGCTAGGGAGATTTACGGGAAAAAGATCATGGTGACGGGGGCGGCGGGGTCCATCGGTTCTGAAATCTCCCGACAGCTTTCGGGCTTTTGCCCCGAAAGCCTGACCCTGGTGGACCAGTCCGAATCATCCCTCTTCGAACTCTCCCATGAAATTTCAGCCCTGAAAAAGGAACTCCCTGTCCGGATCGTGGTGGCCGACGTCACAGATCCCCACGCCATGCGACAGCTCTTCGTATCATCGGTGCCCGATATCATCTACCACGCGTCGGCATACAAACATGTGCCCCTGATGGAGGCCCAGCCCTATGAGGCCCTCCGTACCAACGTCGGGGGAACAAAAATCGTGGCCGACCTGGCAGTGGAATTCGGAACCGGGAAGTTCGTAATGATTTCGACCGACAAGGCGGTGAATCCCACCAACGTCATGGGGGCCTCCAAACGGATCTGCGAATTGTATGTGAACGCCCTTTCGCAGAATACAGGGGGATCTACACAATTCATCATTACCCGCTTCGGAAATGTCCTCGGGAGCAGTGGATCGGTTATCCCCATCTTCCGGAAACAGATCGCCGCCGGAGGACCTGTCACCGTCACTCACCGCGAAGTCATCCGCTACTTTATGACCATCCCCGAAGCCTGCCGACTCGTCCTCGAAGCCGGATTCATGGGCAGGGGAGGGGAGATCTACCTCTTCGACATGGGCGACCCCGTGAAAATATACGACCTCGCCGAAAAAATGATCAGCCTATCCGGATTTGTCCCCCACCGGGATGTCAAAATCATCGAAACAGGACTCCGCCCCGGGGAGAAGCTGTATGAAGAACTGCTCACCCGCGCCGAAGAGACCATCGCTACCCACCACGAAAAAATCCTTATCGCCAAAACAAATCCATACGATCCCATATTAATCCTCGCCAAAATCGATGAGCTGGTCCGCCGGATCCCCCTCGAAAGCGAAGATGCTCTGGTGGCCCGCATGAAGGACATCGTTCCCGAATTCAAATCCCGCAACTCAGGATTTGAATCCCTGGACACCCCCACTGCCGATCCTGCCGGAAGCACTTCCTGATACGCTTAATATCATTCCATATCTTTTATAACCAGTGACTCTAGCACTCTCCCTGCTGAATGTTGTAACGATTATCCTTAAGATTGCGAAATGTTGGGCACGCGCTTAAGTGAAAGGATTTGCTTGCTGAAAAAGTAGATTAATACTGTAATTATGGAAATTATCAGAGTGAAACGAAAAATCACCTCTTCCCAAATCAGGATCTCAGAGTTGAAGAAATTCATTGTTAAACATGTGGAGATTACTGTCACTGAAAGGAAACCTGCTAAAAGAGGTAAGGATAAAAACCTGGCAGCAGGAATCCTCGATCCATTCGGAAATCCTGACATGATTATCATTTAAAAAGATGCCTCGGCACTTGCCGTTAATGAAAAACATGGAGATTACAGACGCTAATTACATCCTGAAGTACCTTTTAAAGGATAATGAGCTGCTATTTAAGCAAGCTAGTTCTATTTTGGAAAACAAAAATGTAATGGTCCCTTTGGAAGTATTGGCTGAGGTAGTGTGTGTTTTCGAAAAAATATATGGAATACCAAGAATAAAAATTTAGAATCACTGGTTTTATTAATGAATTACCCAAATATTTACACTTCTGATAATATGCTGATCCATAAGTCCTTAGTTGTATATGAATCTGAAAATGTTGATTTTGTTGACTCAATTCTGGTGGCATATTACCATTTGCATAATGCTAAGATTTACACATTTGATAAGAAGTTGAATTAACTTTGTAAGTCAATTCAGGAATTGTAGCCTTGAATTTAATAAAAGAGTATTCGGTATTCTATTTACCGTCCCGTTTCTCCATTCACCGGTAATTCCCCCCTGTTCACTGTTTTTAACTCTTTTTTTGATTTGTTCCGTGTAACATTTGCATCATCAAATAGTCTATTAGGTTGTACGAAGACAAAAAACAGAGAACAAAACAGAAAATATTAAAAACAGAAAACAATGAAAACAAGATTTTTTTTACCAGTGACCTTTTTTCTTCTGATTGCGTTCCTCTTCGCAGGAGCGTCCGAAACCAGCGCAAAAAGGATATCTCATGCCTCAAGCTTTGAAAACGAAATGGATCCCGTGATGAGAATTGAATCGTGGATGGTTGACAACTTTTACTGGAATGCTGCGGAATCTTCCTTCTTTACCCGTGAATACGACGAGGCGCTTTTGCTCGAAGACTGGATGACCGACATGAGCAGCTGGGAAATGGCCTCCCTTTCCGTTATGGAAACGGAAGCTTCCCTTGAAGTGGAATTCTGGATGACCGATATCAACAGTTGGGAAGCCGCAACCCTGTCAGCCACCGCAACTGAAGAATCACTGACACTGGAGCCCTGGATGACCAATGCCGGATTGTGGAGCGGAAACAGCATGGTTATTGACAATGCTGAAGAAAAGGGTCTTCCCCTGGAATCATGGATGACCGATATAAAATACTGGTGCCAACCAGAGAGCAGGTAGTTTTGAGTTTGTTAGTAGTTTGGTTTTTACGGGCTGTTGATTTCAACAGCCCGTTTTTCGTTGCACCCGGTCTGAAGTTACAGCTTCGGCCTGACTTCGAACAACGCCAGTTTCATCGATATGGTATCTTTTGGCTGGACGTTGACCTTCACTACCTCGCCGTCGAAGGGCATCACAATGAAGTTGTGCATCTTCATGGCTTCAAGAACCGCCAGCGTCTCCCCCTTTTTCAACTTCTGCCCCTCCTTGACTGCAACACTGATAATGGTGCCGGGAATAAATGAATGGATCAGGTTCGGATTATGCCCTTTCCATACCTTCCGGTGCCTGAATTTTTCACTTAGGGTGGTTTTGTACATTGCCCCCTGGATGACCAGATCATTAAATGCAGGTTTTCCGGTATCTGCTTCTGATTTTTTGCTCATAATCTAAATGTTAAAACGGCGGAATTCCGTGTTTTTTCTTCGGCACTGTGATGTCCTTGTTTTTGGCGACTTTCAGGGCGTGGAGGATACGGGAGCGGGTATCTTCGGGTTCGATCACCTCGTCGATATATCCTTTGGCTGCTGCCACATACGGATTGGCAAATTTCTGCTTGTATTCCTGGATTTTCTGAAGCCGCATGGCTTCGGGATCTTCGGCTTCCATGATCTCCTTGCGGAAGACGATGTTAGCGGCACCTTCGGGACCCATGACGGCGATTTCAGCCGCAGGCCAGGCAAAGACAAAGTCAGCCCGCAAATGCCTTGAATTCATCGCGATATACCCTCCCCCGTAAGCTTTGCGAAGGATGACGGTGATTTTCGGCACGGTAGCCTCGCTGTATGCATACAGGATTTTGGCCCCATGGCGGATCACCCCGGCATGCTCCTGGTCTACCCCGGGAAGATATCCCGGCAGGTCTTCCAATGTCACGATGGGGATGTTGAAGGCATCGCAAAACCTGATGAAACGGGCTGCCTTGTCGGAACTGTCGGTATCGAGCACCCCCGCCAGCACCATGGGCTGGTTGGCGACAAAACCTACAGTCTCGCCGTCCATCCTCCCGAAACCGATGATGATGTTCGGGGCGAAAAGCTCCATGATCTCCAGAAATTCTGATCCGTCGGTGATCGCCCTGATGATGTCGCGCATATCGTAGGGCAACCGGGGGTCGGTGGGCACGATACGCTCTACCTTCCGGGTTTTCTTTGGCGGCTTGGCAGGGAATGCCTGCGCTTTCTCCTGGTTGTTCCAGGGTACGAAGGTGATCAGCTTTTTAATCTGCTCGAAACATTCGGCTTCTGTCCTGGCATAAAAATGGGCGTTCCCGGTGATCCTGGCATGCACCTTGGCGCCGCCAAGCTCTTCCATGGAGATGTCTTCCCCCAGAACCGACTTGATGACACCCGGACCGGTGATGAACATCTTGGAAATGTTCTCCACCACAAAGACGAAATCGGTGAGGGCGGGGGAATATACGGCTCCGCCGGCGCACGGCCCCAGGATGACCGAGATCTGGGGAATTACCCCCGATGCCAGGGTGTTCCGGAAAAAAATCTCCCCGTAACCGGCCAGCGAGTTGACCCCCTCCTGAATACGGGCACCCCCCGAATCGTTGATGCCGATCAGCGGTACCCGCATCTTCAGCGCGTGATCCATGATTTTGGTGATTTTATGGGCATGCATCAATCCCAGGGAACCCCCCGCTACCGTGAAGTCCTGGGCGAAGATGCAGACCGGCTTGTTGTAAATGGTCCCCGTGCCGATGATCACTCCATCGCCATGCAAAACCTTGTCCTCCATGCCAAAATCACGCGCCGCATGCTCCACAAAAAGATCATACTCATGAAAGGAATCTTCGTCGAGGATCGACATGATCCTGGCACGCGCAGTGAGCTTCCCCATTTGCGCCTGCTTTTCCATGGCCTCATCCCCGCCCCCTTTCTGGATCTCCTCCTTGCGCTTCCGCAAGTCCAGAATGTTGCTTTTCAATGACATAAAACAGAATTTTTAAATCAATTATTTGCCGGTCAACCGGTGCTTTTTTCGTTTAGTCGTGTAAGTTACCCCAAATATACACTTTTTTCATGCCCGGTTCACCCTTCCGACGGATGTACCCCGTTTTTTAAGAATTTGTAACATTTTGTCTTTGAACAATATTATTATTCGTTTGAATAATCAGACCGAAGGGCACCATCTCAATTAAAAAGGGTGGGGAATTCGCCATTAATAATAACCTCAACCTCATCTTGCCGCCCACCTGAAGAGGAACCACGCGATGACGGCATATATCATGTTGGGGATCCAGACGGCAATGACGGGCGGCACGTTGCCGCTCACGGCAAAGACCACCGATATCTGCATGAACAAAATATAGGAGAAACTCAACAGAAGTCCCAGTCCCAGGTGAAATCCCAACCCCCCCTTGATCTTCCGGGAAGCCAGCGATACCCCGATGATGGTCAGAATGAATACCGAAAAAGGTCCGCTGATCCGCTTGTGCCGCTCAATGGCAAATTCCGTGGAATTCACCCCTCGAAGCTTCATGCTCCGGATTTCACTCCTCAGCTGTTTGGTGGTCAGAGCCTCCATATCATCGCGTTCCACCTTGTAATCGACAGGCGTCATGTTCAGCGTGGTGTCAATGCGGTACCCCCGCGTGATCACCTCCTGGTCGCCGATAAACTGCCGCCTCCAGTAATTGTTGATGATCCACTGCCCGGAATCGGCATTCCAGCTGATGTTGTCGGCGGTGATCTTCTCCACGAGTTTCTGATCTTCGAATTTCTCCATGGTGAAACGGGTGCCGATGTTGCTGGAACTGAAGGTATACATATAGATGTATACCCCCGGCTCTATCTGGCGGTGGATGTGCCGCTCCATCTGATAGGTGTTTTGATTGATGTAATGGTTCCGGAATTCGATGCGTTCGCGATTGGCCGAAGGAATGACGAAATTCCCCAGAAACCAGGTGAAGAGAGCGATGACCGCCGCCGACGCCAGGTAAGGCCGCATCATCCGAGAATAGGACATCCCGCTGCTCAGAATCGCGATGATCTCGGTATTGTAAGCCATCTTGGAGGTGAAGTAAATCACCGCGATAAAGGTGAAGAGCGGACTGAAGAGGTTGGCGAAATAAGGGATGAAGTTCATGTAATATTGGAAGATAATATCATGGGTGGGGATATCCTTGGAAATGAACTCATCGAGGTTTTCCGAGATGTCGAAGACGGTGGCGATGCTGATGATCAGGGCGATAGAATAGAAAAAGGTCCCGAGGAACTTCCGGGAGATATAAAAATCGATGGTTTTGAAATACTTCGTCATATTACAGCCTCTGTTTCAGCCTGTGAATCATCTCCTCTTTCCAGCGGGGGAAGGTGCCGTCCAGGATCTGCTGCCGCGCTTCCCGTACCAACCACATGTAAAAAGCCAGGTTGTGCTGGCTGGCAATCTGGGCGCCGAGCATCTCCCCCGATATCACCAGGTGGCGCAGGAAGGCCCGCGAGTAATGATGGTCGACAAAAGAGGTGCCGTTGACGTCGACGGGAGAGTGGTCGTTCATCCATTTGTTATTGCGGATGTTGATGATCCCCTTGCTGGTGAAAAGCATGCCGTTTCGGCCATTGCGGGTGGGCATCACGCAGTCGAACATGTCGATGCCGCGGTCGATGGCTTCCAGAATGTTGACGGGGGTACCGACCCCCATGAGGTAGCGCGGACGGTCGGCAGGGAGCCCGGCAGTGACCACTTCCAATATCTCGTACATCACCTGCTCGGGTTCCCCCACCGCCAGTCCGCCCACGGCATACCCGTCGGCACCGAACGAGGTGACATGTTTCACGGCTTCCCAGCGGAGATCGGGAAAGGTCGCCCCCTGCACGATCGGGAACAACGACTGCGGGTAGCCATATTCCGGGGAGGTTGCCGCAAATTGCCTGAAACAACGGTCAAGCCATCGCCGGGTGAGTTCCAGGGACTTCTGAGCATACTCGCGCGAGGCATCCCCGGGGGTACACTCATCGAAAGCCATGATGATGTCGGCCCCGATGATCCGCTGGGTGTCTATGACATTTTCGGGGGTGAAGAGGTGATATGACCCGTCGATGTGGGACTGGAACCTGACACCCTCCTCCGTAAGCTTACGGAGGTCACCCAGGGAAAAAACCTGAAAACCGCCACTGTCGGTAAGGATGGGGCCATCCCACCCGTTGAAGCCGTGCAGACCCCCGGCATCCCGCAGGACCTTCAGCCCGGGACGCAAATAGAGATGATAGGTGTTCCCGAGAATGATCTGAGCTCCGACATCCTCCTTCAGGTCCCGGATATGGATCCCCTTCACCGAGCCGGCAGTCCCCACGGGCATAAACACCGGCGTGAGAACCTCCCCACGGGCGGTCTCCAGTTTTCCGGCCCTGGCCGCTGTTCCCGCACAGGCAGATGTCAGATCAAATCTCATTTATTGAAAAATAGAGGAAGCAAAGATAATTATTCTGCTAAATTTGCGGCTAAAACAGCATAATGCCTCAGGAACTGCTCTTTTTTTTTCAGAACGCAACGTGGACCGATTTTTTGCTGCCGGGATTGGCTGCCCTAACCTGGCTGCTCCTGCTGCTATACTCCCTTTTTAACTATTTCTGGCTGTCGGTATACAAAATACCACCCTCGGGCGGGGAATCCCTGCCGATTTCGGTGATCATGGTCGAACGGAACGAAGAGGAATTCCTGAGAAAAAATCTCCCGGGGTGGCTCTCACTGGGGTATCCGGCATATGAACTCCTCGTGGTCGATGACTTCTCGCAGGACGATTCCCTTATCACATTGGGGGGGTTGAAGCTCCGCTATCCCTGGCTGAAAATGACCGGATTGAACCAGGAAACCCGTTATTCCCAGAAACTCTCCCGGAACCTGGCGTTGAAAGCTATCACTTCCGACCAGGCGGTCTTCGTCAATCCTTCGATGGAAATGCCTGACCACCACTGGCTGCCTGCCATTTCCTCCTCTTTCGGGAGGGGCAGGCAAATGACGGTAGGTTACACGGCCATCCTCCCGTCGCCCGGTTTTTACCATCGCCTCTACCGTGTGGAATCCTTTTTCCAGCAGACCGAGAGCATGGCCTGGTGCCTGAACGGTCTCCCCTTTGTGGCCAACGAGGAAAATATCGCCTTCAAAAAACAGGGGTATTTCGATATCAACGGTTTTGCCGGTTATATGCGCGAAGAATACCTCAACATGGAGATCATCTTTAACCGGATCATCCGGAGAAGAAAGACCAGCGTGCTTCCTGCCTCTAATCTTGTGCTGCGCAAGGAGTTCCATGCCGGAAAACGGGAATGGCGGGAACTCCTCCACCGCTCTTTCAGGCTGAAAAGTACCCTGGGATTCTTTAAAAGATCGGTGCTGGCATTCTTCGGGATGCTGAAAATGGCGCTTCTGCCGCTCTTTATCCTCTGCGTGGTGTTATATCCGGTATTGTGGATGCCCCTGCTGGCACTCCTTACCCTCCTCGGAATAATAATGGTCATTAGCATCCTGAGGTTGCAGAAACGACTCAACGAACCTAAAATTTTCATACCTTCGCTGATATACGGAATTATTGCCCCCTACATAAAAGTGGTGGTGCGGTGGGGCTTTAATTACAGGATGAGAAACAGGTAATGGTAGAACAGGGCGGACATCTTTCGGAAAAGGCAAGGCATGATTATGAGTTGGTACGGGCAGCGCTCGACGGCGATGAGAATGCATTTGCCAGGCTCCTGGGCCGTTACAAAGACGCCATCTTCTTCATGCTCCTGAAAATGGTGAACAACAAGAGCGATGCCGAGGACCTTACCCTCGAAGCTTTCGGCAAAGCTTTCAAAAACCTGCACCAGTATTCGCCAAATTATGCCTTCAGCACCTGGCTTTTTAAAATCGCTTCCAACAATTGCATTGACTTTCTCAGGAAAAGAAAGGGAAGTACTGTCACCTTGGAAACTACCATTGAAAACAACGATACGGAATTGCCCTCGAAATTGCGGTCCAAAGACCCTAATCCTGAGGAAAAACTGATCCGCAAGCAGAAGGCGATCCTGATGCGCAGGGTGGTCCGCAAGCTGAAACCCCGGTATCAAACCCTGGTGGAATACCGCTATTTCAGGGAATTATCGTATGAAGAGATCGCCAGGGAGCTGAAACTGCCCCTGGGTACCGTGAAAGCTCAGCTCTTCAGGGCCCGGGAGATGCTTTTCAAGTTGATAGAGACAACGGAAATGGGTGAAAGGGAGTGATGCCGTGGAACTGATCCTGAAATATTTTCCTTCCCTGACTCCCTTGCAACAGGAACGGTTCCGCAGGCTGGGACCTTTGTACAACTTCTGGAATGAACGCATCAACGTGATCTCCCGGAAAGATATCGACGCCCTGTATGAGAGGCACATCCTCCACTCCCTGGCCATCGGCCGCATCATCAGCTTCCGCCCCGATACACGAATCCTTGATGTGGGAACGGGAGGAGGTTTTCCCGGTATCCCTCTGGCCATCCTCTTCCCGGAAGTGAATTTCCTGCTGGTAGATTCCATCGGCAAGAAAATCAGCGTGGTGGAAGCCATTGCTGCGGATTTGCACCTCGAAAATGTGAAAGCCTTGCAGATCCGTGCCGAGCAGATCAGGGAGAAATTTGACTTCGTGGCCAGCCGCGCGGTTACTGCCTTGCCCGTTCTATTGAAACTAGTCGCCAAAACCATTGCCCCCGGTGGACAGAATCCCCTTCCAAACGGAATCCTCTACCTCAAAGGAGGCGATTTCGACGATGAACTGAAAACCATCCGGCGAAAGTACGTTATCTATCACCTGACGGAAATTTTCGCAGAACCTTTCTTCGAAACCAAAAAATTGGTGTTTATACCCGCATAATGACTGAAACCCCACTGTTAACAACTATTCTGAAAAAAAAAGGGAGGAAGCTTTGTTTTTTTGAAACATTATTCAGAATTTAGTGTTTTGAATCGGTACGTTCTCTGAATCCGTTGATTTTACTGGGGTTTGGAATAACATCACATCGTAAATGATAACCCATCCTAAATAGTTATCAGAAGGTTCAATTTATTAACTTTTAACATTTAATTTCAAAGCGTATGAACAAAGCAGAATTGATTGATGCCATTGCTAAAAAAGCAGGGTTAACCAAAGTCGATGCAAAGAAAGGTCTTGATGCAACCATAGAAGCCGTTACCGATGCCCTCAAGGCTGGTGACAGGGTATCTCTTGTTGGATTTGGTTCCTTTGCTGTTGCTGAACGTGGCGCCAGAACAGGGAGAAATCCCCAGACGGGTAAGGAAATTAAAATTGCGGCCAAGAAGGTCGTAAGGTTTAAACCCGGTGCTGATCTGTCAGCAAAAGTGTAATTGAGGCTCAAAAAAAAATGAAAGGGTGTCCGGTTCCGGGCACCCTTTTATATTCTGCAGGGCAGGGTTCGTACTATTATTTAAAGGAGTTGTAAAGATCTACGGAACTGATCATTTTCACACCCAGTTTCTCCCACTGTTCATAGGGCAGGGGAATGCGGGGCAATTCCTTGATTCCGTCACTTAAAACATATACCTGTTTTACTCTTTTGGCCAGTCCCTGCACGGCAAAATCGACGCATACGTTGGTGGAGACTCCGTAAACCACGACAATGTCGGGATTCAGTTCCGTGAGGAGGGGTATGGTGACGGGATTCCCAGCAAATACGTCAAAGGCATCCTTCCGGATCACAAAATTGCGGTACCGGGGAACGTCCACCTTGAGAGGCATGATGTCGTACGTGGTATCCCAGTTAAAGATCAGCGGATTGTCGGGTTCCGTCTCTTTGATGAATTCCGCTCCGCGGGTGCCGGCCAGACAATGAACGGGAAAGGAGCTGACCATGTCAGGATGCTCATTGATCTCGGCAGAATGGACGTAGTGGTAATCGGCTGTGTTGACCACTTTAATCTTAAGCCTCCGGGCGACTTTGGTGATCTCGGCCCATTTGGGTTTGAGCTTCTCGGCTCCTTTGATATACAGATTCCCTCCGGGCTCCACAAAATCTATTTGGGTGTCTACATTCCAGAAAAGCACTGCACTTCGCACCATGGTAAAAAGAAATTACAGGTTCCTCTCAGTATGCAAAAATAGAAAAAGGCTTTGGATATATCGCTTTCTTCGTTCCGAATGTCCCGAAATTTCCTGTCAGGATGCTCACTCCCCGTTTTCAGGGTGCGGAAATCAGGATCGTAGACAGGGTTCTCCGGGATGGGGGAGCTCTTCAGGCGGGCAATAACTCCGGGGGAGGGAAGGGTTTCATCCCGAGAACAGATGTTGAAACTCTCCGTCGCAGAGCGGAGGTGAATCCGATTCCGTAGAGAACTTCTTTAGTGTCTTGCTCGCTTACCCCGCCACAGAGCGGACGGGGATGCGCTCACCGGAATTCATCGGTTTCGTGGGGAATGGTGATTTTCAGCAGTGGATTTTTCCCCATGGCCCTCCGGATGGTTTCTATGGCGGGTTTGTTGCGGGCCCAGCTACGGCGGGCAATGCCGTTGCTGACATCCCAGAAGAGCATGCTCTTCAGGCGGCGGTCGCAAGCGGAGCTGCCGTCGAGGGTGAGCCCGAAACCGCCGTTGATGGCTTCTCCCCAGCCCGTACCTCCCCCGTTGTGAAGCGAAACCCAGGTGGCCCCCCGGAAGCTGTCACCGGCAAAATTCTGAACCGCCATGTCGGCGGTAAGCTGCGACCCGTCGTAGATGTTGGACGTTTCCCGCCACGGGGAGTCGGTACCCGACACATCGTGATGGTCGCGTCCCAGCACAATGGGCCCTGAAATGCGCCCTTCGCGAATGGCTTTGTTGAAGGCTCCGGCAATGGCCACCCTTCCCTCCGCATCGGCATATAGGATGCGTGCCTGGGAACCCACCACCAGGTTGTTCCTCCCGGCCTCCCTGATCCACTTCAGGTTGTCCTCCATCTGCCCCCTGATGGTGGCGGGCGAACTCTTCATCAACTCCTCCAGAACCTCTGCCGCCAGCTCGTCGGTGATCGCCAGATCGGCGGAATCTCCCGAGGTGCACACCCAGCGGAAGGGACCAAAGCCATAATCGAAAAAGAGAGGTCCCATGATGTCCTGTACATAGGAGGGATAGCGGTATTCCCCGGTACCGGCGAAGATGTCGGCATGGGCTCTTCCCGATTCGAGGAGAAAGGCGTTTCCATAATCCCAGAAATACATCCCTTTGGCAGTCAGCCTGTTGATGGCGGCCACCTGGCGCCGCAGGGATTCCTGTACCTTCCCGCGGAAACGTTCGGGATCACTGCTCATCATGAGGTTCGACTCCTCAAAGGTGAGTCCGGCAGGATAATAACCCCCCGCAAAGGGATTGTGAAGGGAAGTCTGGTCCGAGCCCAGGTCGATGGGGATCTCCCTGCGCGCCAGTTCTTCCCACAGGTCGACCACATTACCCTGGTAAGCCACTGAGAGGGCTTCTTTTTTCCCGGAAGCTTCCAGCATGCGGTCGATCACTTCCGGAAGGGAGTCATACACTTCGTCGACCCATCCCTGCTCCTTGCGGGTGCGGATGGCCTTGGGATTTATTTCCGCGGCCACGCATACCATGCCGGCGATCACGGCCGCCTTGGGCTGCGCCCCCGACATGCCCCCCAGTCCGGAGGTGACAAAGACCTTCCCCCGTGGGTCCCCCGCGCTATGGAGCCGTGCCGCATTCAGCAGGGTGATGGTGGTCCCGTGGACAATCCCCTGGGGACCTATGTACATATACGAGCCGGCGGTCATCTGTCCGTACTGGGTAACCCCCAGGGCGTTGAGCCGTTCGTACTCCTCCCTGGTCGAATAGTTGGGAATCATCATGCCGTTGGTAACCACCACACGGGGGGCTTCCGGGTGAGAGGGGAAGAGTCCCAGGGGATGCCCCGAATACATCACCAGGGTCTGCTCATCACTCATCTCCGAAAGGTATTGCATGGTGAGCAGGTACTGGGCCCAGTTCTGAAACACCGCCCCGTTTCCACCGTAAGTGATCAGCTCATGGGGGTGCTGCGCCACCGCCGGATCCAGGTTGTTCTGGATCATCAGCATGACGGATGCCGCCTGCGGCGACCGGGCGGGATAGGCAGAGAGGGGACGGGCCTTCATCTCATAGTCGGGCCTGAAACGGTACATGTAAATCCTGCCGTACAACTCCAACTCCTCCATAAATTCAGGAGCAAGCACCCGGTGAAAGTGCGGCGGAAAATAACGCAGGGCATTCCGTACTGCCAGCTTCTTTTCTTCCGCGGAAAGAACCTCCCTGCGCTTAGGTGCATGGTTCACCCCAGGATCATAGGGCTTCTTCCCGGGAAGAACGGCAGGAATCCCTTCCCAGATGGCCCCGGAAAATGACGGTTTTGTCATATCATAACGCTATTTGTCAGTCGAAAAATGTAATTTAGCGACAAATTATGGGGTTTCTCCGATAATTCCGATGACTTTTAACATTCATTAGTAAAATTTGCCTAAAAATCTAATCGTATGAAGAAAAGTTTGTTAATCATTACCGTCGTGGTGACCGGTTTTTTGTTTTCCGGATGCGGATACAATACCATGGTTTCCATGGATGAGGCGGTCTCTTCCGCCTGGGCCCAGGTGGAAAATGTATACCAGCGCCGTGCCGACCTGATCCCCAATCTCGTGGAAACGGTGAAGGGATATGCAGAACACGAACAGGAGACCTTCACCCGGGTGATCGAAGCACGTGCGAAGGCTACCAGCATGACCGTCGATCCTGCCAATCTCACCCCTGAAGCATTGCAGCAATTTCAGGAAGCGCAGCAGGGACTCACTTCCGCCCTCAACCGCCTGATGGTTGTCGTGGAGCAATATCCCGACCTGAAGGCCAACCAGAATTTCCTGGACCTGCAGGCCCAACTCGAAGGGACGGAAAACAGGATCACCGTGGAACGGATGAAATTCAACGAAGCTACCCAGGGGTACAATGCCTATATCCGGCGGTTTCCGGAACTGATTATTGCCAAGATTTTCGGATTCAAGAGAAAGGCCTATTTCGAAGCCCAGCCGGGCGCCGAAAAAGCCCCGGAAGTCAAGTTCTGAAGCTGAAGTTGAGGTTAAGGTTGAGGTTGAGGTTAAGATTAAGATTAGTGGCAGGAATGCTTGACCTTTGAATCTTTGAGGTAGAGAATCGTCGCTGTGCTACGGCGGGTTGAGGTTGAAATTGTCGCCTCCGCTAAAGCTACAACGACAGAAGAAGGTTGAGGTTAAGGCTAAGGTTGAGCTTAAAGGGAAAAACTGCGGGAGCCTTAAGGAGCCCGGAGGTATCCCATCCTCGTTGAGCAGGGGTGGCATTCCGTGAGGAACGAACGGAATGACGGGGTGGTGACCCGACAGGGCAATCCCTGGAGCCCCACAGGGGTTGACGAACTTTACAAATATTTAAAAATGAACTTCTGGGAAGAATTTACCGAAGAAAAAAAGGCCGCAATCAAGCGGGCCATTGAGGTGGCGGAGATGCAGACCTCAGGCGAAATCAGGGTCCACATCGAAGACCACTGCAAGAAAAATGTCTTTGACCGTGCGGTCGACATTTTTGCCCGACTGAAGATGCACAAGACGGCATTACGCACTGGCATCCTTTTTTATACGGTGGTAGCTGACCGCAAGTTCGTGGTGATCGGAGATGCGGGTATCAACAGGGAGGTTCCTGAGGATTTCTGGAACCACATCCGGGAGAGGGTCCTTTCCTTTTTTAAGGAAGATCAGATCACCGAAGGTCTGATGGAGGGGATCCGGATGGCAGGGGAACAACTTGCGGCCTGTTTCCCCCGACAGGAAGGAGATGTGAATGAGTTGTCGAACGAAATATCATACGGGGAGACGGAATAGATAATGAACTACAAGTGGACACAATATCTTGTTTGGCTGGTGCTTCTGCTGCCCCTGGTCAACCTGGCCCAGATTCCCGAACGGCCTGTACCCCCCCGGCTGGTGAACGACCTGGCGGGGATTCTGACGGCGCAGCAGGTTGAGGAACTTGAGAACCGTCTTGTGCAGTTCGACCGCGAGACCAGCACCCAGGTGGCGGTGGTCACTGTCTCTTCATTGGGGGGCTACGACCCTGCCGGCTTTGCCTTTAAAATCGGTGATTCCTGGGGCGTCGGCCGGGAGGGAAAGAACAACGGCGTGGTCGTTCTTGTAAAACCCAAAACCCCGGAAGAGCGCGGTCAGGTATACATCTCCGTGGGGTACGGCCTCGAAGGGGTCATCCCCGATGCTGTGGCTAACGGTAAGATCATCGACCAGGAGATGATCCCCCGGTTTATGGAAAATGACTACTATGGAGGCATTGTCAACGGTACCAACGTCATCATGGAACTGGCAAGGGGCGAATATACCGCGGACCAGTATGCCGGGGATGGCGGCGGCATGGTGGGAGCAGGCCTTATTTTCCTGGTGATCCTACTGTTCATCATATTCTCGATGATGAAAGGGGGTAAGAACAAAACTTACAATACCGGAACCCGGAATCTGCCACTCTGGATTCTGCTGGGGATGATGAATTCCGGGGAAAAGGGTGGTTCCTGGTCTGATTTCTCCGGTGGACGCGGCGGTTTTGGCGGCGGTTTTGGCGGAGGCTTCGGCGGCGGCGGAGGCGGCGGCTTCGGAGGTTTTGGCGGCGGCGGCTTTGGCGGAGGCGGCGCCGGGGGAAGCTGGTAGGAGAGGATTTCAGAACCTGCCACTGACCTTAACTTCAGGCTTAGCTTTAACATGCCGGAGCCCGGCGATGGCTCCGGGCTTCAACCTTTTTCGTTCATCGCGGCGGTGAGTTTTTTGACAATCCGGAACTGTTGGAAAAACTCCCTCGCAATGACGCGCAGTACCGTATAAACCGGCACGGCCAGGATCATGCCGGGCAATCCCGCCAGGCTTCCTCCGATGATGATGACAAAATAGATTTCCAGGGGGTGCGATTTCACACTCCGGGAGTAGATCACCGGGATCAGGATGTTGTTGTCGATGAAATTGGCTGCCAGAAACACTCCCAGGATTTTCAGGATGATCGGGAGAAGCAGGTCAAATCCTCCCGTGGCCAGGGTGGCCGTGATCCCCAGTACTGTCCCGATGATGGTGCCGATCACTGGACCCAGGTAAGGGATGATGTTCATGATGGCGCCGAAGAATCCGATTAGCAGGGCGTTTTTAATCCCGAAAATCCACAGTCCCAGGGTAATCAGCAGCATCACCCCGAGGATTTCCCCCAGGATGCCCACAAAATAACGCATTAGCAGGTTCTTGGAGTCCGCCACTACCTTCAGGGTGGCGTCGTGGTGTTTTTCAGGTACCAGCAGGAGCAGCCCGTTTTCAAACATATTTTCATCCTTCAGGAAGAAAAAGGCGATAAAAAAGACCGAGAAGAGACCGATAAAGGTATTTCCTGCCACGCTGAAGAATTTGTTGACGATATGGGAAACGCTTCCCAGGTTCACCAGCTCTTTGGCTTTTCCCACAAGGAAGTCCTGCATGGATTGTCCTTCGGGAATGGCTCCCAGCAGGTGGAGTTTCTCGTCGATCCACTGCAGGGGACCCTGGAGGTTGGCTGCCAACTGGTTGACGTCAATCCGTGCAATGGTGTTGGCCTGGCTGACGATCAACGGCACGAAAATGGACACCAGTCCGGCCATGATGACCAGGATGGCCAACAAGGCCAGCAGGGCGCTCACGGCATGCGGCATCCTCACCTTTCTGAAGTGTAGGGAATCGAAAAACCGGACCAGTGGCTGGCCCACAAATGACAGGACTGCAGCAACCAGAATCCACACGATCATGTAAGAAAAACGCCAGACCAAGTAGCCAAAGGCGGCCAGGGCCACGACATACCCCACATATTTGAGGATTTTTTTCATGCTTTCCTGTTATACTGAAGGCAAAACCCAGGGTTTCCGGTAGTGGGCATTCACCAGGTAATTTGCTTTTCTGTCCTTGATGAACTCTTGCTTGTCATGGTCCCAGAAAACCTTGCGTCCCAGGCGCCATGAGATGTTTCCCAGGTGGGCGATGCGGGCGATGTGGGCGCCGGTTTCGATATCACAGGCAGGTTTTTCCCGACTTTTCATACAGTCCAGGAAATTTTTGACATGCAGTTCAAGGCCTTTACCCGTCGACTTCCGGAGGGGAACTTTCACAAAATCCTTGTTGGCGCTGACGCTGCTGGTTTCGGGGAGCACTTCCCATCCCGACCGGTCGATCACCAGGGTTCCGTACTCCCCAATGAAGGCGACGCCGTGTCCGCGCCCGTAATTGGCGCCGTAAATGCCGATGGTGTGATCCCACAGGAGTCCGAAATCGCCGAAGTCATACATGGCCATCAGCGTGTCGGGGGTTTCCATGTCGTCATCGGGATAGGCATATTTCCCGCCCGTGGCCATCACCGACTTCGGAACATACCGGTTCATTCCGAAGAGGGCATAGTCAAGGAGGTGAACGCCCCAGTCGGTCATCAACCCCCCGGCATAATCCCAGTACCAGCGGAAGGTGAAGTGGAACCTGTTCCTGTTGAAGGGGCGTTTGGGTGCCGGTCCCAGCCACATGTCGTAGTCGACATCCGCGGGTACCTGTTCATCGGGAAGAACCGGGATGGATCCTTTCCAGCCAACATAGGACCAGGCACGGACCGACCGGACACGTCCCAGGGTGCCGCCGTGCACATAGTCCACGGCTTCTTTCCAATGCGGATCGCTCCGCTGCCACTGGTTTACCTGGACCACACGGTTGTATCGCTGCGTGGCCCTTACCATCACATTGCACTCCTCAATGGTGTTGGCAAGCGGCTTCTCGCAAAAAACATCCTTCCCCGCCTGACAGGCATACACCATCGGAATGCAATGCCAATGGTCGGGAGTGGCCACAATGACAGCATCTATGTCCTTCATTTCCAGTAATTTCCTGAAATCACCATACGTTTTGGGTTTGTACCCGGCCAGCTTCTCAACATCGACAGCCCGTTCCTCCAGCACATTCCGGTCCACGTCGCAAAGGGCGGCGCAAACCACCCCCGGTTGCCCGAGAAATGCCCTCAGATTGCTCCATCCCTGGCCTTTGCACCCGATCAGCCCTACCGTAATCCTGTCATTGGCCGATACCGTGCCGCCTCTCATAATGATGGGAAATGCCGCAATCCCGGCCGTCGCAAACGCTGCATTCCTGATAAAACTTCTTCTGTCACTCATGATTCCTGATTTTATTCAATTTTTCACTTAAATCTCCCCAAAAATAAAAAAAATAGACGATTACACAGGAAATTCCGGGGTTTGTTCCACGCATTACGCAAACGACAAAATATATTTTTACCCATTTCGTTTTACCGATAAATTCTGAAATACATGGATACTTCCCCGCTGTTGTCACGTAATCACTGGAAAACTGTGAAAGAGAGCCGTTATGAGGTGGCTCTCCTCCCCTGGGGTGCCACGGAAGCCCACAATTACCACCTGCCTTATGGCACCGATATCTTTGAGGCGGAACTCCTGGCCCGGGAATCGGCAAAAATAGCCCGTGAAAAAACTCCAGGCATCGTGGTGCTTCCCCCCATCCCTTTTGGCGTCAATACCGGACAGCATGACATCCCACTCGACATCAACCTTAATCCCAGCACCCAGATGAGGATACTGGACGATGTCATTGCCAGCCTGCTGCGCTCGGGAATTTATAAGCTGGTGGTTTTCAACAGTCACGGCGGAAATGACTTCCGTCCCATGCTCCGTGAACTTGGATTGAAATATCAGGAGATGTGGCTTTTCCAGGCCAATTTTTACCAGATTCCCCTGCCGGAAAAGCTCTTTGAGGAACCTGACGACCATGCCGGGGAAATGGAAACCAGTCTGATGCTTTATCTTCTGCCGGAATTGGTACTTCCTCTCGAAGAGGCGGGGGATGGTGCGGCCAAAACCATCAATATCGGGGCATGCCGCAAGAAGTGGGCCTGGACGGAGAGGGAGTGGAGCAAAGTCACCCACGATACCGGGGTAGGGAATCCCCGCAAGGCCACCCGGGAAAAGGGAGAGAAATATTTCCGCCATGTGACGGAGGAAATTGCCGGCATGCTGGTGGAGGTGGCCCGCATCAACAGGGAGGAAGCCTACAGTTGACGACACACCTCCTCCGGTGGCGGGCCGGTGAATTCCCCCCAGACTTTCACCCGTTGCGGAAGCCGGTTTCTTTGCGGTGTTTGACGACAGGGAAGCCGGGAAATCTATCGGAACCTCCCCTTCGCGTGAGCCCGGATGTAAAAGCGGCATTTTTTTTGAAAAGGATTTTAAAAACGTCCATAAAAATGGTGAAAAGAGCAATTCAGGCAATCTTTCTTTTTTTTGCAGGAAAAGCGATGGTGACAGCCATGCCGTTGTCTGCCGGGCCTTTCCCTGACCCACTTTTGCCTGCTGCACCTTATGAGGCTGTCCTCCCGGCATTCGGTGTCATAACGCCGGCGGCGGCAGCCACTCCCGATGCGTCTCTTGCGGCGGGCAACCGCTGGGACCGCGGGATTCTGGATACGGCTGCCGGGGTCGATTATCTGTCTGCCACCGAGAAGGCGGTGGTTTATGAGATCAACAAGCTGCGCTCCAATCCCCCGGCCTTTGCCGAGGAGTACCTGGTCCCGCTTCTGAACAAGTACCAGGGAAAGAAGCTGATGATTCCGGGAGGAGTTCCCATCCTTACCAAAGAGGGTATTCTCCCGCTCCGGGATGCAATCCGCGAATTGAAGTCTGCAGCGGCAGTACCTTTGCTCACTCCCGACCACCGGTTAACCCGGTCGGCGCGGGATCATCAGGCCGATCAATCGGCTACTGGGCGGACCGGTCATATCGGGTCGGACGGGTCGGCCATCAAGGAGCGGGTGATGCGTTACGGCAAACCGGAAGTAGGGCTGGCTCAAAATATCTTTTATGGGGATCCTGACCCCTTTCTGGCAGTGCTTTTCCTGATCATTGACGATGGTGTTCCCGGCCGGGGGCACCGGAAAATTTTCCTGGACGAGAAGTACAAGCTGGTGGGGATCGCCACGGGAAAACACCCCAAATGGGGCCATCTGTTTGTGATGGACTTTGCCCATGCCTTCGCCTCCGAATAAGGCGCATGAAATCCAAAACCCGGAAACCGTCACCCGGAGGTGACGGCTCCGGGCCAACCACCATAAGAACTGAATAAAGAACGCAACCCGGGTGACAGGGTCACCCGTGAAATGATTCCGGGTACCAAGACCCGCCAGGGAACATGTAAAGGTTTGTAAATCAACGGCAATACTGCCAAAAGAGTGGTTATTCGTTTTTCTGCCGGTTCTTATTGTCCAGCATCATCAGGGAATTGACCACAATCTCGGTGACATAGTGGGAATCCCCGTTTTTGTCCTCATAGGAACGGTTGGTGATTTTGCCTTCAATGGCTACTTCCGACCCTTTCTGCAGATATTTCTCAGCCACCCCAGCCGTTTGACCATACGCGACCAGTTTGTGCCACGTGGTCTCTGACTTGCGGTTTCCCGCCGCATCCACGTAACTCTCATTCGTGGCTAATGAGAAATTGGCCACCTTCCTGCCACTCTCGAAAATATGAATTTTCGGGGTGTCACCTAAATGACCGATCAACCTGACACTGTTTCGCAAAGCATTCATAGTTCCTCCGTATTTAAAGGTTTTGAAAAGGGATCTGTATCACCAGTAAATTTAAGGTAAACGAAAACCATTTGCCGGTATTTAACCATTTAAATCCATTTGTCCCCGGAAATAACCATTTGTAAGCAATTGGAATTGAACATCGGAAATCCCGGCAAAAACGGTTATTCACATTTGAATCTGAAACTTTTCCGGAGCTTGTTGATAAAAAACTGTAACACAATATGTAAAAATCCATATTTTTGTTAATGATTGCAAATTCCAGCAAATTCCATTACAAACCAAACCGGAGGTATTATGAAAAGAGAATTTTTGATAACCCTCTTTTTTGCACTGGTTTATTCCCTTCCATCCCATGGGCAGATCCAGGGAATCAAAGTCTCAGCCGAAGGAAATAAATCAGCAATCTGTCTCGGAGAATCCATTCAACTCAACGTGGTGCCTTCCAGTTACGGGCCTGTTTTTGTCATTCCGGTCTTTAGATGGGAACCGGCGAACATGGTGGACAATCCTGCTGCTGCCGGCGTCATTGCAACCCCGATGGAAACAACCCTGTTCAGGATTACCGTCACCGACCCCGTTTTTAACCTGGTGTACTCCGACAGCATCCTGATCATCGTATCGCCCCCCCCGGTCATAAATGCCGGCCTTGATGATTCACTCTGCGTCAATGATCCTTACGCATTGAAGCCCCTGTCCTATAAAAATGCCACCTATCAGTGGGCGCACAACGGCAAGGGCACCTTCCGGTTTGACACAACCCGGCAGGATCCTTATTACTTCCCCACCTATGTGCCGGCACCCGGAGAAAGCGGTACCATCCTGTTCATCTTCACGGGCCAGGGTCTCCAGGGATGCACCTCCGTTTCCGACACCATGAAACTCAACTATTTCGAACGCCCCTATGTTGAAATCCATACCCCCGATGATTCCATCTGCAGTGTTGAGCCATTCTCCCTTGAAGCTTCCACAAATGCCCCTAATTTCCGGTGGAGACATACCGGTAGCGGAACCTTTGTCAACGAAAAAACCTTGCAACCCGTTTACATTCCCGATAAGTACGATCACGGCACCCTCCTTATAATCCTCGACGCAATGGGAGACGGCTGCGTCAACTCTGATACGGTTTCCCTCACCATCAACCCCATCCGGGTATCCCCGATCCCTGACCAGGAGGTGTGCCGGGGAACCCCTACCAGGATATTCGCCGAGTGCGATGACAGCCACAGCTACCTCTGGTCAAACGGAGCCACCTCCTGTTATACCGATTTTATCGCCTTCCGCGATACCTCCTTTCATGTGGTCATCACCAACAACCTGGGATGTTTTTACCGCGATACCGTCAGGGTAAAGGTAAATCCGGTTCCTTCAAATCTGTTGATCACTAACGACTACCAGAATTTCAGGGTGATCGTCACTCCCACGGGTTACGTGAAATATACTTTCTACAACGTCGACGGCATCCTGCAGGAAGGCCCTTCAAACAGCTTTGACTACCGGGATGCAGTCGGCACGGATACCATTCTGGTGCTGGTGACCAATGAGTTCGGATGTACCAATTTCATTGACATCGACAAGACCAAAACGGAAATCCTGCCCGCTCCGGTCAAGGTCAACGCCTTTTCTCCCAACGGAGACGGCATCAACGACCGCCTGCTCCCTTACCGGAATATCACTGTCTTTGACCGCACCGGCAAAATCCTCTACAAAGGATGGGATGGCTGGGACGGAACCCTGAACGGAAAAGAAATGCCCGTCGGAACCTATTTTTATGTGGTCATGGACAGTGACAACACCGTCTTTTACAAAGGACCTGTAACATTATTGCGATAATCCACAACTGACCGGACGATGAAAAATCTGAATCTTTATGCAATTCTCCTTGTCATCCTGTTCTGGGATGTTCCTGCTGCAGCGCAGAAAAACCTGATCAGCAGGGGAGACCGGCAGGCGGAGCTGAAAAATTACGCCGGTGCAATTTATTTGTATGAAAATGCATACGAAAAGAATCCCGAAAGCAGGGAACTGATTGAAAAACTGGCCACATCTTACCGTTTGACCAACCAATATGCCAAAGCGCTCGACTTTTACGGATTGTTAATGGCCCGGGGCAACACCGGAAAGGAAGACGCGATACATTATGCCGATTTGCTTTTGCGAAACGGCAACATCGGCTCAGCGCGTGAAGAACTGGAGAAGTTACTGAAGCAGTATCCCGGGGATGAAGGGATCGTCCTGCTGATGAAAAACTGTGATTTTGCCGATGCCCAGATGGCGTCACTGTCGGTTAAAAAAAGGAGGATCGTCCATCAGGAAAGGATCAACTCCTCTTCAAACGAGTTCGGGATCTCCTTTTTCGGCGGAAATCTGATCTTCTCTTCCGACAGAAGCCGGGAAGAAATGGATCTGGCCGATATTGAGAACCGGCAGTTCACCGATTTATACACCGCCCGCTTTGACACCATCACCGGCATGTTTGACGACCCCCTCCTTCTGAAGGGGGAGATCAATACACTGTACAACGACGGAACATTCACCACCTCTCAGGCAAATCCAGGTGTTGCCTACGTCACCCAATGCCGTAAAAAGCCGGAGACCTGCGCCATCTACAGGGCTCTTTTGGAAAAAGAGAAGTGGGTAAACCTGAAGGAGGTTTCCATAGGCAAGACGGAATACAATTACGGGCATCCTGCTTTGACCGCTGACGGCAAGACCGTTTATTTCTCTTCCGACATGCCGGGAGGAAAGGGAGGCAAGGATATCTGGCGGGCCAAAGTTGATGCCGGAGGCCGGTTTTACGACATCAGAAACCTGGGGGAGAGCGTCAATACCGCAGGGGATGAAATGTTCCCCTATGCCATCGGCGACTCCATCCTCCTGTTTGCCTCAAACGGCCGTGTCGGCATGGGTGGACTTGACATCTACAAGGTGTTCATCAGGGACGGGATCTATGAGGAAGCGATCAATGTGGGAGCCCCCGTCAATTCCAATGCCGACGACTTCAGCGTAATCGTCAACAAGGATCTTAGGGGCGGCTATTTTTGCTCCAACCGGGAAAACCTGACCGGGGGGGATGACATCTTCTCGTTTTATCACAGCATCATCCTTCCCGATATCAAAGGTTTTGTCAAAGAACTGTCGACCAAGGAGCCCCTGTCTGACGTCAGTGTTACCCTCAAAACGCCTGGAGAAGAGCCGCGGCGCGAAATCACCGATCCTTCAGGATTCTTCGAACTGGTCGCTTCCGCGCACCAGACCTGCGGCAAGGCCCATGAACTGGAATTCCGTCTTGAGAATTACAGGCTGAAAACAATAGAAATTCCCTGTTTCTCAGAAGACACCCTGATCATCTACCTCCAGAAGGAGATCAAACCACTCGCTACCCACACCATCCGCGGAAACGTATACGACCTGAAAACCCGTCTCCCCATCGAAGGGGCCTCCGTCAATGCCTGGGGGGTGAAGGGGTATTACAAGGATACCCTGACAGATCAGCAGGGCAGGTTTGTCTTTGAAAAGGTTCCTTCAAATGACCTCATCACCCTGACGGTAAGTAAAAAACATTACTATACCGACTCCAGGCTGCTGGAAACCCCTTCGGGAGAAGTGCCGGTCACCATGTCGACAGAAACAGGATATGACACGGATTTCAATTTACGCGCAGTGAGCGATACCATAACGGTGCCTGATATTTTTTATGATTTTGACAAATCCAATATCCGGGCTGATGCCGTACCTACCTTAAATGCCGTCGTCAAGCTCTTCAGTCTGAATCCCCTGTTCATCCTGGAAATGGGATCGCATACCGATGAAAGGGGTACGGATGCCTATAACAAGGGATTATCGGAGCGGCGCGGCCGGAGCGTTCAGGATTATCTGATCAACCGCGGGGTGAACCCCAGGCAGATTGTCTCCAGGGCATACGGAGAACAGGTTCCGGTGGTGAAGGATGCCCGCACTGAAGCGGATCATCAGCGCAACAGGCGGACCACCTTCATGCTGATAGGCTATCTGGAAGGCGAACCTTATATCCCGGGCGGGTCGGCTCTCAGGGCGCTGTCAACCCATGCGGTTGCCGCCACCCGTACCTCCGTCACCGATCTTTCGGATGCCCTGGGCGTGCAGGTGCAGCATCCCGGTGATGCCACGAAAAAATTTGATTTTGAAGAGAAAGGGGTGTTTCATATTGACGAAAAGGGCGAAATCATTCCCCATCCTGCGGAAGAACCACCTGCAATTCCCGTCCGGGACCCGAAAAGTGAGGAAAATAACTTCGGCGTCCAGATAGCTGCAGGAATGCAGCTCGTCGAGCCTGCCGTGCAATTTACCGGGATTTCGGACATCATCGCCCGGTATGGCATCCACCACAGGTTCATCAAGGGCCTTTACAAATATCATATCGGCAGTTTCGCTACACGTGCCGAAGCCGAAAATGTGATGAAGCTGCTGAAAAACCGAGGATACAGGGATTGCTTTGTGGTTGATCTGAAACAATAAGGGCGTGACAAGGTTAAGAATTATCAATATGAAAAAGATTGCTTTTGCCATCCTGTGCCTGTGTCAGTTGTTTCCCGCAGCCGGACAGGATCTCAATATTAACCATTATCCGTTTTACCGTGACGGTTTAAACCCGGGATCGTTTATCCAGTCACCCGACGTAAACCTGTTTCTGCTATACAACCGTGAATTCATGGGCTTTGCCCAGGAGCCCAACATGCAGGTGTTTGACATGAGCGTCAACCTGAACGGAAATAAACTGGGACTGATGGTGCTCAACGACATGATCGGATTTGACATAACCCAGAATGTCAAACTCAGGTATGCGCGTCGGTTTCTCCTGTCGGAAAAAACCTTTTTTTCATTGGGGTTAGGCTCAGGAGCAATCCACAGAAACCTTCGGGCGACGAAAATGTCGTTCGAGGAGGAGGGGGACCCGATGAGCCTGCAGGATTATGCACATACCGTGCTCGATTTCGATTTCGGGGCTGAATTCCACTTCAGCCAGCTCGTCCTCGGAATGTCGGTCAACCATCTTGGAAAGCCATTGACCCGGTTTGAAGAAACCAGCCCTGTGCCTCACTATTATGCATACGGCCAGTATACCTTTTTTTCGCGGAGCCTTCTGCGATTTAAACCCAATGTTCTGTTCCGCTATTGGAGGGATACTTACTGGGTGGAAGCCGGAGTCCTGGCATTTTACAAAGATCATTTCTGGCTGGGTAGTTCCTATACGAATAATCACGACCTGACCTTCATGGCCGGGTTCAGGCTGGTCAGGAACTTACATCTGGGATACGCATTCAAATCAAGTATGAGTGCGGAGATCCTGAAACCCTGGAGCACCAATTCACATGAAATTTTTCTGAATTTCGGGTTCAGCGGCAACAACCGATTCCCCAATTCCGTCAGGAACATGTTCTCCGATTAATAACGGGTACGTATATTTAATGTTAAAAGTGAGAATTTATAACTTCCAGAAACGGAAAGTAAGGAATTTATAACTATTATTGCATTATTGACTGCAAATTATGAATGTATTTTATTCGCATCACAGACATCATTGGATTAACCTACCCGGTGGCAGGCCATAGGTGTATTGTCAATATTCATAGTCAGATAACCCTGAAGGCTTACCACAAACGGTAGGCTTTTTTTATTTAACGCTATGCAGGAAAAACTGAGAATTGCGATCCAGGCCAAGGGGCGGCTGAATGAAGGGTCGTTGAAACTGATAGAAGAAGCCGGCATCAAACTGGTGATAGGCAGGCGTAACCTGGTATCCCCGGCCATGAATTTCCCTGTGGAAGTACTCTATCTCCGTGATGACGACATTCCCCAGACCGTTGCCTGCGGGGCGGCCGATGCAGGCATTGTGGGGGAGAACGAGGTCCTCGAACGGAGGGAGAACGTAACCATCGTAAAACGGTTGGGATTCAGCAAGTGCCGACTCTCCCTGGCGATTCCCAAACAGGTCGACTATCCCGGGATATCGTGGTTCACGGGTAAGAAGATCGCCACCTCTTATCCGCAGATCCTTGCCTCCTGGCTTAAAGAGAAAGGCATAACCTCTGAAATCCATGTAATCAACGGCTCGGTGGAGATCTCCCCGGGGATTGGGCTTTCCGACGCCATCTTCGACATTGTGAGTTCCGGTTCCACGCTGGTAAGCAACCGTCTCAAAGAGGTGGAAGTGGTGGTGGCTTCCGAGGCAGTGCTGGTGGCCCATCCGGCGATTTCAGAAACCCAAAGGGCCGTTCTGGAGGAATTTATCTTCCGCCTGGAATCGGTGCAGCGTGCCGAAGGGAAAAAATACATCCTCCTCAACGCTCCCAATGAGAAGATCCCCGATATTACGGCCATCCTCCCGGGCATGAAAAGTCCGACCGTGATGCCCCTGGCTGAGAGCGGGTGGAGTTCCGTCCATTCGGTGATCAGTGAGGATGATTTCTGGGAGGTGATCGGGCGGCTCAAAAAAGCCGGAGCCGAAGGGATCCTGGTGGTTCCCATTGAGAAGATGATATTCTGAAATTTAAAATCGTTACTGATGAAGACATGGATCAATCCTGCTCCCGGACTGTGGACTGAGATTCTGGAAAGGCCGCTTGCCGACTATTCGGCGCTCACCTCCGGGGTGAGCAGTCTGCTCAACGCCATCCGGCAGAGGGGAGAGGAAGCCCTCCGGGAGCTGACGCTTCGTTTTGACGGGACGGAGATTTGGCAGTGGGAAGTCACTGCCGCGGAACTGGAAGAGGCGGAAGCCCTTCTGGACCCGGCTCTGAAAGAGGCGATCGGGCAGGCGGCTGCCAACATCGGAAAGTTTCACGGGCAGCAGCTTCAGCCGTTCCGGAAGATGGAGACGATGCCGGGGGTGTGGTGCTGGCAAAAGGCGGTTCCCATCGAGCGGATCGGCCTGTATATCCCCGGGGGGAGTGCCCCTCTCTTTTCCACGGTGCTGATGCTGGCAGTCCCGGCACGGCTGGCAGGATGCTGTGAGGTCATCCTCTGCACGCCCCCTGCCAAAGATGGCTCCATCCATCCTGCTATCCTCTATGCGGCAAAACATGCCGGCGTAACACGCATTTTCAGGCTGGGGGGCGTTCAGGCAATCGGCGCCATGGCCTATGGTGTGGTAACTCCCAAGGTGGATAAAATATTCGGTCCGGGAAACCAGTACGTGATGGCGGCAAAACAACTGGTCAGCCTTTCCGAGGTGGCCATCGACCTGCCTGCCGGCCCTTCCGAAGTGGCCATCGTCGCCGACGATACCTCAAACCCGGAATTCGTCGCCGCCGATTTGCTCTCCCAGGCCGAACACGGTCCCGACAGCCAGGTGCTTCTGGTGATCAGAGGAGATGCGCTCCTTCCGGAAATAGAAAGGGAACTGGAAAAACAGCTCGGCAGCCTCCCCCGGAAGACCATTGCCGCCAGAGCCCTCGAAAACAGCAGAATCGTGGTTTTTGACGACGATGACCCGATGGTGGAACTGATCAACAGCTATGCTCCGGAACACCTCATCATCTGCACCACCAACTACAGCGCCCTGGCCGTCCGCATCACCAACGCAGGATCGGTATTCCTGGGGAACTACACCCCCGAAAGCGCTGGTGACTATGCCTCAGGACCCAACCATACCCTGCCCACAAACGGCTGGGCACGCACCTGCAGCGGCGTCAACATGGATAGCTTCGTGAAAAAAATTACCTTCCAGGAAATCACCATGACAGGATTGAAAAACCTGGGACCGGTGATCGAAACCATGGCTTCCGCCGAAAAACTGGAAGCCCATAAAAATGCCGTATCCATCCGGCTGAAACAACTCGATCCTTATGTCCGCTGAAATGAAACTCACTAACTGGGTAAGAGCTTCTATCCTGCGGCTGAAACCCTATTCTTCGGCCCGCGATGAATATTCAGGGGACGCCCTGGTGTTCCTCGATGCCAACGAGAACCCCTTCGACTCGCCCTATAACCGCTATCCCGATCCCCTCCAGCGGAAACTCAAGGAAAGGATCGTCGTTCTCAAACAGGTTTCTCCGGAAGCCATCTTCCTGGGAAATGGCAGCGATGAACCCATCGATCTGCTGATCAGGGCCTTCTGCGAACCCGCGATTCACAATGTGCTGCGCATGGATCCCACCTACGGGATGTATGAGGTGGCCGCGGGGGTGAACAATGTGGGGGTGATCCGCGTGCCCCTGACCGGAGACTATCAGCTCAAGGCTTCCCGCCTCCTGGCAGCTGTTACCCCCGAAACCCGGATGATCTTCCTCTGCTCTCCGAACAACCCGACAGGAAACGCCCTTGATCCCGGGGAGATCGTGAAAGTCATCCGCGGCTTTCCTGGTCCCGTGGTGCTCGATGAAGCCTACATCGACTTTGCCCCGGGACGCTCTTTTCTTCCCCGCCTAGCTGAATTTCCTAACCTGGTGATCCTGCAGACCTTCTCCAAAGCCTGGGGAATGGCGGGGATCAGGCTGGGGATGGCCTTTGCCGACCCGGAAATCATCGCCGTCCTCACCAAAATCAAATATCCCTATAACGTTAACATCCTGACCCAGCAGGCTGCCCTGGCCCAGCTCGCCAACCCGCAGGAAAAGGAAGAATGGGTGGCAGTCCTTCTCAAAGAACGTAAAAAACTGGCGACAGCACTGTCCCGGCTTCCGCAGGTGGAAAAGGTATGGCCATCCGATGCCAACTTCCTGCTGGTGAAAGTCAAAAACGCACGGAAGGTTTATGAATTCCTAGTGCGGCAGGGAATTGTGGTGCGAGACCGCTCCGGGGTGACGCTCTGCGGAGAATCCCTACGGATCTCGGTGGGGAAAGCAGAGGAAAATGAATTGGTGATTGAAAAATTACAACAATATCCAATGTAATATCCAATAATGAAAAAGGTGCTATTCCTCGACCGCGACGGCACCCTGATCGTAGAGCCGCCGTGGGATTTCCAGGTGGACACCCTGGAAAAACTGGAATTTGTCCCCGGGGTGATACGCAACCTCCGGATGATCAGGGACAAACTCCCCTTTGAACTGGTGATGGTCTCCAATCAGGACGGACTGGGCACCCCGGGTTATCCGCAGGAGGATTTTGACCTGGTCCAAGGAAAAATTCTCAAAACCCTCGAAAATGAAGGCGTCGTATTCGACGATATCCTGATCGACAGCACCTTCCCCGAGGAGAATGCCCCGACACGGAAACCCGGTACCGCGATGATGGGACAATATATGAAAGGGAATCATGACCTGGCAGGAAGTTTTGTTATCGGCGACCGGTTGACCGACCTAATGCTGGCTGCCAACCTTGGGGCGAAGTGCATCCTGTACACAGCTTCCCTCTCACGGGAGGAGGTGGAAGCCGAAGGCCTCTCCGGCAGTTGCGCCCTGATCACCACCAGTTGGGATGAAATATACGCATTTCTGGCGATGCCTGCACGGTCGGCTACGGTGGAAAGGAAAACCCGGGAAACCGATATCAGGGTGGAACTTTCTTTGGACGGTACCGGAAAAACCGATATCTCTACCGGATTGGGATTCCTGGATCATATGCTGGAACAGATCAGCCGTCATGCGGGGTGCGATCTGACGGTGAAGGCAAAGGGGGACCTGCATGTTGACGAACACCATACGGTCGAGGATACCGCCCTGGCCCTCGGGGAAGCCTTCGGAAAAGCCCTGAGAGACAAGGCAGGCATGGAAAGGTATGGGTTTGTCCTGCCGATGGACGACTCCCTGGCTACAGTGGCCCTTGATTTCGGCGGCCGTCCCTGGCTGGTGTGGAAAGCGCACTTCCGCAGGGAAAAAGTGGGAGACCTCCCCACGGAATTAATCTTTCACTTTTTCAAGTCATTCGCCGACACGGCCCGCTGCAACCTTTACATGGAGGTGACGGGAGATAATGACCATCACCAGATAGAAGCCCTTTTCAAGGGATTCGCCCGAGCCGTCAGGATGGCTCTCCGCCGCGACCCATTCAACTTTGAACTCCCCTCCACAAAAGGGACGCTGTGATGAAAGCCCGGGCAGATTAAGGTTAAGATTGAGATTAAGGCTAAGGTTGAGGCTAAGGAAGCGACGGGATTGCACCTTGTGGCAAAGGAAAAAATCGTATTTTCGCAAGCGGTTTATAACCATTTGCAACGGAAAATACCGGTGTCCAAATACCGGATCGTGGTATTTAATGAGTTGTAAATGAGGAATAAATGATTAGAAAATTAACCGTAAAAGAGAATATGAAGAGGACTGGTTTCTATTGCGGATTGCTGGTTTTACTGAGCCTGGCGGCCGGAGCAGCTTACGGACAGAACATTCCCCTGATGGAAGTGCCGGCTGATTATGGCTATATTGTGAAGCCTGGACAGGTGGCACCTGATTTTACCATGATGCTCACGGGTGGAAAAAGAGTGAAGATGTCAGACCTTCGGGGAAAGGTGGTGATGCTGCAGTTCACCGCCAGCTGGTGCGGGGTGTGCCGTAAAGAGATGCCCTACATTGAGCGGGAAATCTGGAAGAAGTACAAAAACAATCCCGGATTTGCCCTCTACGGAATCGACATGGATGAGCCCCTGGATAAAGTGGTTAAATTCGGAAAGGAGGTGGGAATTACCTATCCGTTGGCCCTCGACCCGGACGCTGCGATTTTTTACCTTTTTGCACAGAAAGGGGCCGGCGTCACCCGCAATGTCATCATCGACAAAAACGGAAAAATCGTATTCCTTACCCGCCTTTTCAAGGAGGAGGAGTTCAACCGGATGAAACAGGTCATCGCCCTCCTTTTGGACGATTAGAGGATCAGATGTCAGAGGATCCGAATCAATCAACGATCTTACCCTCAACCTCAACATTAACCTCAACAGATGATTTGGCCATTAATCTCAACCTTATCTACATGGATGTCGTAATTGTAAAATACAACGCTGGCAACATTGAGTCGGTTCGCAATGCACTCCTCCGGCAGGGCATCCGGGCGGAGATCTCCGGTGATGCCGCACGCATCAGGGCGGCTGACAAAGTGATCTTTCCCGGGGTGGGGGAGGCAACTACCACCATGAGGTACCTGAAAGCACACGGACTGGATGAGGTGATCCGTTCCCTTAAACAACCCGTATTGGGGATTTGCCTGGGACTGCAGTTGATGTGCTCCTTCACGGAAGAGGGGAATACCGCTTGTCTGGGGATTTTTGATGTGGCGGTGAAACGGTTTCTTCCGGAACCCGGGAGGGAATTCCTTGACAAGGTCCCTCACATGGGGTGGAATGTCATTTCTGAGCTGAAGGGCGGAATTTTATCTCCCGCCATGGAGCGGCAATATTTCTATTTCGCAAATTCGTATTATGCAGAGGTTGGAGAACAGACATCAGCCTTGTGCAACTATATCACACCTTTCAGCGCAGCGCTGCAGAGGGATAATTTCTACGCCACGCAGTTCCATCCTGAAAAGAGCGGAGTTTTGGGGGCCTGCGTACTGAAGAATTTTACGGACTTATAATCTTTTTGCTGATGGACAGGCTGACAATCGTGAAGGTAGGCGGGAAAGTGGTGGAAGAACCGGAATTGCTTGATCAATTGTTGGACAATTTCAAGACCATCACGGGAAATAAAATGCTGGTTCATGGCGGCGGAAAAGCCGCCACTCGTCTGGCCGAACGGCTGGGCGTCGAAACCCGGATGGTCGACGGGCGCCGGATCACCGACCTGGAAACCCTTGAGATCGTAACCATGGTATATGGCGGGTTGATCAACAAGCGGGTGGTAGCCGGACTGCAGGCCCGGAACCTCAATGCCCTCGGGCTGACTGGTGTGGACCTCGATCTGGTACGCGCCCGGAAACGGCCTGTGGAAGATACCGACTACGGCTATGTCGGCGATATCGAAAAAGTCAACAGCAGGGAACTCCGTTTCCTGCTGTCAGAGAATGTCATCCCTGTCGTTGCCCCCCTCACCCACGACGGAAACGGCATGATCCTCAATACCAATGCCGATACCATCGCCTCCCGCCTGGCCATCGAATTCTCCAACTTCTTCAAAGTCCTGCTCTTTTACTGCTTCGAAAAAAGAGGGGTGCTGGCCGATCCGCTCGATGAAAACAGCGTTTTGGGAGAACTTTCGGAGACCGAATGTATCACTTATCAGGAATCGGGCGTCATCAGCAGCGGCATGATACCCAAACTATTCAACGGATTCAGGGCCCTTCACAACGGCGTCAGCGAAGTGCTGATCACCAACCCCGAAAATTTCTTCAAAGGTCGTGGTACCCGCCTGGTTAGAACCTGAATGGTCCTCATCATTTCCGACTGAATTGCAATGACCCGGACCACCGGCAAAACAAGCAAAGTGTTTATCCATTGCCATCTTTATCTGGAAGAATCTGGCAAAATCAAGCATGTCCTAATGGACATAGAGGCGGACTAAAATTACTATCCGGAATTGATCAGGTCGCCTAGCCCACACTGTTTTAAGGTGCATCTTCCTTCCCTCTGAGAATTCGACAAAAGCTACGCCATCCGTCAGATTTGCAGTTAAAACAAAATATCCACTCCCGCCATGAAGTGGCGCCCCGCCTGGGGAAAGAAGCCATCCATCGTGTACCGTTTGCCTCCCAGGATGTAGGAGTAAACCCAGGCATTGCTCTCGTACTCCTTGTTGAACAGGTTGCTGACTTGCAGGTGGAAGGTGAACTTTTTAAATAGCCTGGTCTGAAGTGTGTACTCCGCTTTCAGGTGGTTTACCATCCACGGATCCAGGATCCGCTCTTCCGAAGCCGTGTTGTCGATAAACTGTTTGCCGGTATAGGAGGAGAGCAGGTGAAAGGAGAAGACCCCGGGTTGCCAGACCAGCTGACTGTTGGCGATGATGCCGGGGGAAAAAGCCAGATGGGTGGTTCCCAGGTCAAAGGATTGCTGACCCCCGTTGTCCCAGTCGTCGACATATTCTGTGAATTCCCTGATCAGGTTGCGGCTGAAGGTGGCATTGCCATCCCACCGCAGGGAGGGTGTGGCTTTAACGCCCCAGACCAGTTCCACGCCGCTGCGGCTGCTCTTTTCCACATTGGTCATCACCGGCGCCCCTACATCGTTGATCAGCCCGGTGAGCACCAACTGGTTGTGGTAGAACATGTGGTAGAGGTTGATTCCCGCCCGCCAGCCTGGGGAGCGGAAATTCCAGCCGGCCTCCAGGTCGTTGAGCCGTTCCGCTTTGGGAAGGTCGCCTCCTGGAGGGGTATCGGTGAAGTTGTCACGGTTGGGCTCCCGGTGGGTACGTGCAAAGGAAAGGTAAAAGCCGTTCCTCGGGCCTGACTGAAAATGAATTCCAGCCTTGGGATTGAAAAAACTGTAGCTGTGTTGTTGATCCAGGTTCCGGAGGTCATCGTCGATGCCGTCAATAGCATAGCGGAGATGGCGGTACTGAACGTCGCCGTAAATGCGGAGGGTGCGTGCCGCCTCATAGCTCCCTCTGACATAACCGTTGAGGTCTTTTTTGTCGCCCTTGTTGCGGTACCACTCATGGTCGGGAGTTATGCCACCCGGGAACTGCGTCCAGATGATCCTTCCGAAGTGGTCGCCCCGGTAGTGGTTGTACCCTCCTCCCCAGGTGAGGTCGCCGTTTCCCCGGGAATAACTGATCGAGAAAATTCCGCCGGTGAAGTCGTTGTCGAGCCATTTGCGCCGTACCAGGTCGGTTCGGGAAATGGCCGTACCGTTGACTTCCGGAACCGGCAGGCCGTAATCGCCGTATTTCTGACCCGCTTTGAACTGTTCGTAATATCCCTCCCCGTGGGTGTGATGAAATGCCGCGTTTCCGTGAAGAGAGGGTGAAAAACGGTGGGTGACATGGACCTGGTAGTTGTCCTGCCGGTATAGGTCCACTTGGTTATCATAGGTGTAGAGGTTGTAGGTCCGGGAATCCGAAGCGATCATATGTTGGGCTTCTTCTGCGGAATAGAGTCCGTGTTTTTCATAACGCACCATTCCTTCGGCATCGTTGTTCAACCGTACTGAGGGAACGCCGTTCCATGCCTGGAAGGTCCTTTCCCAGCCCGAGAAAACCACGGCCCTAACCACGGTGTTGTCGGGGAACCATCCTCCCGAGAGGTAGAAGGATTTAAGGTTGCTGGAGGAGCGGTCGATGAACCCATCGGAGCGGATGCCGGAGAGGCGGGCGTCGAAGGCGAAACGATTGCCCAGGAGTCCCGATCCCAGGGTCAGGCTGTTCCGGAAGGAATGGAAGGACCCTGCCGAGGAGATGATTTTGGCATAAGCATCGCCTTCGAGGGTGAGGGTCTGCAGGTTGACGGTGGCTCCGAAGGCTGCGGCCCCGTTTGTGGAAGTGCCGGCTCCCCGCTGGATCTGGATGGCCTCCGCCGAAGATGCCAGGTCGGGCTGGTCGACGAAGAAGGTGGTGTGCGATTCGGCATCGTTCAGGGGAATCCCGTTCACCGTGATGTTCATGCGGTTCATGTCGGTGCCGCGTACCCTGAAACTGGTGTACCCGATTCCGTTGCCAGCATCAGAAGTGGCCACTACCGAAGGGGTCTGCGCAAGCAGAAAGGGGAGGTCCTGCCCCATATTGCGACTTTGGAGAGTTTTCCCCGAAAGGTCGGAATAAGCAACCGGAGTCTTCTCTTTGGCCCGGGAGGCATGCACCATCACCTCTTCGGTATAGATCACCCGGGGAACCAACCGGATCTCGACACGTCTTGCCGGATGGCCGGAGGTGGTGTCATTGCCCAGGGAAACCACCTGCCGGTGTGGTTCGTAGCCTACATAGGAAGCCAGCAGGGTGTAGAATCCCGGCTTGAGGCGGCTGAAAAAAAAGGAGCCGTCGCTTTCGGAGGATATGCCGTAATAAGTGCCTTCCAGCAATACGCTGGCGCCGGGAAGGGGCTCCCCGCCGGCTCCGGTCACCTTACCCTGCAGGGTCACCTGGGCCATGAGCGCCATCGATGCCATTTGGACAAACAGCATCACTAAGAATCTTTTCATCTTTCAGGAAATTTGGTTAAGAACTAACCAATGAGGTGGGAAAGCTCCCGTTGTCTTCCCTCCGCCGGCATTACCCGGATCAGGTTATAAGGGTGTGATCTCAGCCTGTGTTTCATCCCGGACGTTTCCGGGCAAAGGCACCCCATTGATGAAATATCGGAACAAAGGTACGGCGGAAAAACCGAAAAACAAAACGAAAGAGGTCGAGAAGGGGTCAATAAGATGGCAGATCGCAGACTTTAGATTGCAGATTGGAGGATTTATCCACAGATTCACACAGATTTATACACCTATCGTTCAAAGGTTCAAAGGCTGCGCCGTTCAATGCCTCCGGCGTTCAAAAGTTCAACAATGGTTCAATGCCTCCGGCGTTCAAAAGTTCAACAATGGTTCAATGCCTTCGGCTTCGCCTTGGCGTTCAAAGGCTGCGCCGTTCAATGGCTTCGCCGTTCAATGGCACTACGTGCCGTTCAAAGGTTCAACAATGGTTCAATCATACCGAATACCGAACACCGATTACCGTTTACCGTTTAATCCCTTGTTCCCTCAGTCTCTAAGTCTCTCAGTCTCTTCGTTCCCTTAGTCTCTTCTTCATTTTCTGTCGTCGCTCGGCATAGCTCAAGCAAGCTTAACTCTGCTCTCACTCCTAAGATAATTGCTAATTGCTCATTGTTCATTGCTAATTGCTCATTGCTAACTGTTCAATCGGTCAACATTATTTAGGCATTGAGACTGGCCATCCTGAAGAAGAAAGGGATGATGCCTATGTGAAGGCAACTTCTTCTGCAGGGATTTTCATTTTTACCTGATATTGGGGAAAGGCCCGAAACCGGTCCGGGATTTTTTTGTGCCTCTCTGATATAAAATCCCGTAAGTGTCGTTATTATTATTGAAATGACAACCGACGAGTTTAAAACCCATTTGTGGCCTTACACCCGGAAATTGTATCCGATGATGAAACGGATGCTGGGCAACGAGGAGGAAATCCGGGATGCCCTGCAGGATCTGATGCTGAAACTGTGGAACAACAGGGAGAAATTGCGGGAATGTGACAATCCCGGCGGGTATGTCTTTACGGCTGCGCGGAATTTCTGCCTTGACCTGAGGAAAAGGCAAAAGCCCCGTCTGGTGACCATCGCGGGTGATGAACCTGCCCGGATCCCTCCTGACGGCCCTGACCCTGACGCACGGGAAAAACTATGGCATGTCAGCCAGGTGATGCGCAACCTTCCGGGAAAATACCGTGAGGTGTTGGAGATGAGGGAAATAGAAGGATTGTCGTTCGATGAGATGCAGGCGTTGACCGGCCACGGGATTCCCTACCTCAGGGTTTTGTTGTCCCGGTCAAGGATTAAAGTGAAGGAGGAACTGGAGAAAATTTACAACTATGAAAGAGGAACGTGTAAAACAGCTTGAACGGTACTACCGGGGAGAAACAAGCCTGGAAGAGGAAAAACTGCTGAAAGAGGAAATCATGGCAGCGGAGGGAAACTCCCCGGAAAAGGATTTCTTCTCCCTGTGCGCCGGGGAATCGCAACTCCCGCCCGGACTGGAAAAAGAAATTTTTGCAAAAGTCGACGGTGAAATACGCCGGAAGAGAACCCGCATCCGTCTCTACAGCCTGATCTCCGTGGCCGCTTCCCTCGCCCTGATCATAACCCTTTATTCCGGATACCGGACCGGGCAAAAGAATGAAGTGGACTTCCAGATCATCGAACAGGCGCTGTATAACGTTTCCGAAATCCTTCAGCCTGAGCTTGAAGAACCGGAGATGCTGGTTCTATGGGTGGATAACAATGTGGAAATTATCGTTAATTAATAACATCAAGCCATGAAGACAACTTTTGCATTTTGCATCGCCCTGGTGATGACCCTGTCGCTGTCCGGACAGGATCTTTTCACCAACCTAACGGAGAAGTATTCCGGGAGGGAGGGATTCAGCGCCACCAACCTCTCGCGCGACATGTTTGACCTTTACCTGAAGAAAAAACAGGTAGAACCCGACTCTCCGGTCTACGAGACCCTTAAGAAACTGAACAACATCCTGGTAGTTTCCCAGAGTGATTACATCTCCGGCAAAACCGATGACAAGGCCGCGGCTGCGGTGCCTGAAATCCACAATGCGATCCTCGCCCATTACAAAAATCCTTCCTATACCCTGTTTAAGACAGAAAACCGGATGGGGGAGGACCTCAAGGTTTATCTGAAGAAAAGCGGGGAGAAGGTAAATGCCCTGGCGCTGGTCACGGCTTCTCCCACGCGGGTGGTCCTGGTCGAACTTACCGGTGACATCGACCTGGCCAATGTCTCTGACCTGAACAAGGCCCTCAACATCCGCGGACTGGAGAACCTGGACCGGATCAACAGCCCATCCGGATCTCATACCCTGTGGCGGTTTTACAGTGACAACAACTTCCCGCTGAATGAGGACCAAAGAATGCAGTTGCAACAGTTGGAAGAGCAGATGAAATCCATGAAAGAGCGGGGCAGTGAGGAGATCATCATCCAGCGGAGAGAACTGGATGAAAGACAGTGGAAAATGGCGGAGCGCTTCCGGGAAATGGCGGACCGCTACCGGGAGTTTGCGGACCGCTCGCGGGAGTATGCGGAGCGCTCCAGGGAGCTGGCGGAACGGTATGGCCGTCATCCCATTATCCTGAGCAATCCCGGTGATACCAACATCGTCTATATTATCGACGGGAAAAAAACTGATGTGAAAGCGATGAGAAAACTGGACCCCGACCAGATCTCTACCATTGAAGTGATCAAGTCAGACAAAAACACGCCCGGCAAAAAGGGGGAGATCCGGATCACCACGAAAAAATAGATTTTTAGGCCTCGCACATAAGTTCCACCTGTCAAGGTGATTGCAATGTGCGTTTCCGGTACAACCCCCGCGAGGGCAATGACCTGTGCATCGTGTATACGTGTATAACGAAGGGGTGAACACCGGTTTGCACCGGCAGTTGCCATCCCTCTACCTCCAACCGCACCCTTTTGCTGAAATATATCTGTACTTTCAGACTATTGACATGCCGGCATCGGGTTTTAGCAAGCCGGGTCAGGGTTGGGAGCGGTCACATTCGCGGAGAAAGTGCATGCAGGCCGTATTTCTTCATCATCATCCTGTCCAGAAGAGCAGAGGGCAACCACCGTTTCAGCAGGGGGAGGGTGAAACTTCTCTTTCCAATCCGGATGAGAGCCGGGGGGTTGCTCCGCGTAATTTTCGGGATCAGCCTTTTAACAAAAACCGCCACCGGCGTGGCGATCTCCTGAGAGGTGTTGGCCCTTGCAAACACATATTCCTCCACGGGGGCATACCAGGAGGATTTGCTGAAGTTGGCCTCCACTGTTTTCCGGCTGTTTTTGCCAAAGTCGGTGACGATGCCACCCGGCTGGACTGTCACCACACGGATGCCAAATGGTTGCAGTTCCATGCGCAGGACATCGCTCCAGGCGTGGATGGCTGCCTTGGAGGCGCAGTAGGCCGCCGAAAAGGGAGTGGGAGCAACCCCGGAAATGCTCCCGATGTTGACGATGGTACCCCCGCCATGGGAGCGCATCACCGGGGCAACTTCCTGGATCAGTTGAATCACCCCGGTGATGTTGGTGTTCTGCTGCCGGCGAAGCTCTTCCTCCTGAATATCCAGAACAGGCAATATCAGTCCGTACCCGGCATTATTCACCAGCAAATCGATTCTGCCGCAAATCTCCACAGTGTCCCTGACCGCTTTTTTGATTTGACGCGGTTCGGTCACGTCGAGCGGTAACACCAGACAGCCTGCCTTTTCGAGGGCTTCCAGGGTTTCTATGCGGCGGGCCGTGGCCACCACCTTCCACCCCTGGTTATTCAATTGCATGGCCAGCTCCCGGCCAATCCCCGTCGAACATCCGGTAATAAAAGCTACTTTTTGCATCAGTTTATTGATTGTAAATGGTTGTAATTGATTGTTACTGGTTGTATATAGTTCTGTTTGGATGAAAGGATCTTCATTGATCGTAATTGCACTTGTCGTTCCCGATTGCCGGAATGTTAATGGCAGACCCGGATGACACGTTTCCGGAGGCGCGGACAGGCAGTGGCTCAACGGTGAAGGAGACCTTCCAGTGTTTTCCAGTGCTCCTCGCTGATGGCGTTAAAATTAAAGAGGGAAATCCCGGAGGCTCCGGCATCCATGGATACCCGGAAGGCTTCCTCTAACTCTCCGGGCCGGAGCGAAGGGACAAAAAGTCCGGAGTATACTGGTTTTTTGATTTTCAGCTCCCCGATCTCCCTTGTGAGTTGCTCCCCGATCCAGGGAAGTCCGGCATTGTAAAAGTTGTGGTAGAGCATGGGCAGATAACCGTCGAGGTTCCAGTTTCGCCACTCCTGCCTGACGCTTTCCCAGTTGGGGAAGACGGCAGCGGTGATAGTTCTGCCGGCCTTACGGGCTTCAGGCGCGAGGATGTCGTTCACCAAATGGGTGATGGTGTCGTACCGGAACTGCCGCCATTCCTGGTGTGTGACAGGATCTTCCAGTCCGGTAAGGGGATCCACTCCGCTCTTTTCCATGAAGGCCGCACGGCATTTGTCACAGTAACAATAGTCATACTGCGGGTATTCCCGGTCTTGCACGATGTTGTATTTGGACCAGAGCCCCTCGGCCAGAATGACATCGGGCAGCCGGATGTAGTCGAGGTGCACCCCTGTCAGTCCGTCACACGAGGCGAGGTCCGCCACCAGTTGCCTGACGAATTCCTGCACTTCGGGGTGGCTGGAGCACATGAAGCGGTAGTAGGGAACATACGCCGGCGAAATCGCCGCTGATTCCCCCGTCCGGTTGACAGCATACCAGTCGGGGTGGTTCTCAAAATATTCAGGGATGTTGTTAGGCATCGCGTGTATCCAGGCATGGATTTCCACCCCGGTATCCCTGCCGGCTTCAATCAGTTTTTCAAGCAGGGGCTCCTGCATGGGAAGCCGGGAGGTTTCAAACCAGGCATGGTGCCCCGTGTAGACTTCCGGAAGAACGGCATCAAAGCCGTGTTTTTTAACCTTTTCGAGCATGGCTTTCCACTCGCCCGCAGAAAGTCCGGCCACGGGCGTCATCCAGATCCAGTTTTTTGCTTTGGGCCGGGCGGAACAGGCTGTCCACATCCCCGGCGCAAGGGCCAGGGCCACCATCCCAGCTCCGCTTGCTTTTAAAAATTCCCGCTTATTCATCCGTTTGAATCAGTAATATTCATTAGCATATGATTTTCTTCACTCGGCAAATTCCATAATACCCCATTTCTCAGGGATGTGCATGTTGACCTCCCCCTGGGGAGACCATACCCAGTTGTACTCCGGAAGAAGCCTGCCGGTTACAGGATCTTTTTTCCGGAAATATTTTCCGTCGGTGACCTCCCGTTCCCACTGCACCCGGGAGAAGTTGATCCGCCATCTGTCGCCGGGTTGGGGCATCCGGCAATGAGGAGCGCATTCCCTCAGCACTTTCCATGGAAGCGCTAGTTCCACGCTCCAGAATTTGTCGCGATCGGAAGGATCATTGAGGGTTCCGTCTAAGTATACCCCCCTTTTTAAACCGTTGATTTCCCATGCGTTGATGGGAATGCCCCCTTCCCTGTACGGTTTGGTGAGCAAAAGATCCCATTTTGTACCCAGGGCATTGATTTCCAGTTCGTAGTATAGAAGTCCGTCGTTCCCCGGATCGATGAACACCTCGAAATCGTTTTCGTGGTAAATTACAGATTCATCTTTCGCGAAGGTGGCCCAGAGATGGGGCTCTTCCAGTTCGGCACAGATATAAAGATATTGGTCGTCCCAGACCATTTTTACGCGGGTTCCGAAAAGCGGTGCAGGTTTTGCATCCCCTTCAATATCGGTGAACGCTTCGGTCCAGGGAGCCGCTGACCAGGCGGCATCCTCCGGTTTCCCATCAATAGAAAGCGGGGCAGCGGTGCGGTTAACCCGGTAAAAACGCCGAGTATCGGTTGTATCCTTCTCCTGGGTGGCCTGACGTAACCCTGCGGCTGACATGGTCAACATAACCATGCAGAAAGCTGTTGTTATAAGCCGTAGGAGCAAGGACAGAGAGCCGCGATGACAATTACGGTTTGCTGGCATGGGGCGGATCGAAGTTGAACCGGGAGAAATGTCGCTGTTTCCTGATGTAGAAATTCCAGACCATGCATCCGCGGTAGATCTCCGGATGCCGGGTCTGCTTCACCAGGGGAAGGAGTTCCTTTCTCTTCCGGAGGAAACGGGGAAGGGTTCGGTAGAAGTCGATATGGGCATTCCATACCGCACGGAAAGCGCTCCACTGACCCGACGCCAGGAACTCAGCGGCGGCAATGCCATCGAGGAGCATCCGGGGGAGCATCACGGGAAGCAGTTTCCCTTCCGGAAGGTTTTTCATCAGCATCCAGAGGCTGTTGCGGAAGTTGAGGAATACTTTCCGGGGGCTTTGGTAGGAGAGGGTGGCCCCTCCCAGGTGATACAATGCGGAGGAGGGATCGAAGGCGATGTGCCATCCCTGGTTTTTCAGCCGCCAGCAGAGGTCGATCTCCTCCATGTGGGCAAAGAAGTCCTCATCGAATCCCCCTGCTGCCCTGAAGGCTTCGGAACGGATAAACATGCAGGCACCGGTGGCCCAGAAAATGGAGAGCGGTTGATCGTACTGTCCCCTGTCTTCTTCGACTGTGGAGAGGATGCGCCCACGGCAGAAGGGATAACCCCACCGGTCGATGAAACCCCCTGCGGCGCCGGCATATTCGAACTTCGAACGGTCAGCCCAACTCAGGATTTTGGGTTGGACGGCCGCCAAGGCGGGATTTTCCGAAAAACGGCGTATGCAGGGATCCAACCATGCCGGGGTGACCTCCACGTCGGAATTGAGAAGAACAAAAATCCCGGCATCGATCTGTGCCAACGCCTTGTTGTACCCTCCCGCAAAACCATGGTTACGCTCCAGACGAATCAGCTTCACCTGGGGGAAACGGTTGGCCACATAATCGGGGGACCCATCGGTGGAACCGTTGTCGGCCACGTAAACGGAAACCCCTTTCCTGTGGCTGTGTTCAAGAACCGAAGGCAGAAACCGTGGCAACAGTTCCATCCCGTTCCAGTTCAGGATGACGATGGCTATGGAGGGCGGCTGGCTCATGCGTGGTTCAGCTCATCAGGAGCCTGGCAAGCATGACGGCCAGATCTTGTTTCTCGAGCGATTCCAGAATTTTGGCGATCTTTTCCTCCTTGTCGGGGAGTTCGGAACCCACCAGGTTCTCTATTTCCTTCATCTGCTTGCCGGTGAGTTCGTCTTCAAGCAGTTCCGTGAGCCGCAGGTTTTCTGATTTTCCTCCCGGCAATCCCAGTTTTTCCAGCTCTTCAATGGTGGCGGTCAGGATCCCCTGGGCCTGGAACTTGACGGGATCCTTGCTTTTCCCTACCCCGGAGGCGTCGCGTAGACTCCAGCTGGAATAGTCGTAATGCAGTTCCCTGATCAGCCTGACCTTCGAACTCTCTTTCCCGAAAATACGTTCCAGGAAAATGATGGTTTGGTTTTTCCACGCTTCCAGGTCAAAACGGGCTTCATTCAACCGTTCGATCTGCTCTTTCAGTAAGGCTATCTCTTTTTCGGGCATGGCACAATCTTTTTGGGTGCAATTTACATCTAAAGTTGATATGTTCCAAGGTCTGGGCGAAATGGTTTTTCGTCAGGCGGCGGGTCAACGGATTATTTTCTTCCGGGTTTCCGGAAACGGCTTGTCCCGTTGTCGGCCACCAAGACCCAGTCATGGGATTCTAAGGTGGAGGGTGGGGTGACGGTGACCGCTCCGGAGTTGCCCGTTTTCCATGATACTTCTGTTTTTCCGGTGCGGGGGTTGAACCACCAGAACCTTATTTTTTTGCACCGGAGGTCTGTGGTGCGAATGGTGGCGTTTTTCCCCACGGGAAAGTAAACCATCAGGTAGCGGCCGCAGCTGTCGCGGAAAGCGGTCATGTATTCCCCTTTCTCCCCCTGTCCGGCCATGACCAGTGAAGGATCGGGGATTCTGCCGGATAGGGGGCGTGATTCCATGAGGCGGCGGAGGAAGCCGGCATGGAAGGCCCCGGGGCGGTCGATGGCCTCGCTCCAGTAGATCTCCGCATGGTTGATTTTTTGTTCGCGGGGATTCCAGAACTGCCATACTGAATGATGGCCGTAGGTGACGCCGCAGGCACCCGCGAATACCGAGCGGTAGATTTGTTTGCGGACATCGTGGTCACGATAGTAGCCGTTTTCGGGATTCCATACTGGCCAGGGACTCACGGGGTGGTCTTCGTAGTTGGGTTCGCCGTCGAGGACCGGTTTCACGGGCGTAATCGCCCTGTCGCGGGTGATGAGGTCCCATACCGGCACGTCACGGCCGTCACCATGCCCTGACTGAACCATGTTGATATCGAGCCATTCCTCGTGGTGAATGAACTGCGAGGTGGAGAAACTGCCCCCTGAGGGGTGGTAGGTGATGAGCGTGGAAGGGCCTGCGGCCTCCAGGATCCCTTCGGCCATGGCTCTCCACACGGGCCGCCAGTCATTTTCCCCCTCAACGGCAGGCCGGTCACCACCAAGGATCCAGATCAGGTTGGGAACATTCCGGTAGCGGCTGGCCAGCCAATAACCATATTGACGGGCATTCTCCGGGTTGAACACCACGGGACCCGCCCCCCACATTTGGCTCACCTTGTCGCCCCAGGTGGGCAACATCCCGATGTACATATTCCGGTCTGCCGCCATCGCGATCACCTCATCGACCAGGGCGAAATAGTTGTCGTTGGGACGGGTGGGATCCAGGTCGGTGAAGGGTACCTCCCCCAGCTGGTTGGGAGTCCGCAGTCCGTCCATTTCGGCAAGGACCACTGTCTGGATGACGTTGAACCCTTTGGCACTGCGGTTGTCGAGGTAGCGGCCGATCTCTTCCGGTGTCAGCCGGTGAAATAGCTCCCAGGCGGTATCCCCCAGCCAGAAGAAAGGGGTGCCGTCGCTGTGCTGCAGATAATGGCCGTTGGCCGTCACCTGCAACGGACCATGGTCCCACAGTTTCTGGCCTGACAGGGAGAATGCGGGAAAGGCCAAAAAAACAAGGATCAGGAGAAGGGAACGTTTCATAGCTGTTGGTTTTTAAAAACAAAATAAACAAAAAACCCCGGGATTGTCACCGGGGCTTTTTCTTTACTTTCAGAATTTATAACTGAACCCGACGCCGAAAAGCTGTTTCCACTGGACCAGGCTGTTCTTGCCGTCGATTTTGATGTTGTCATCGTAAATCATGTTGGTGATCAGGTTGGCCGACAGGAATTTGTTGATCTTCATGTTGATCCTCAAATCCCAGTTGACATCGACATTCTGGGGTTTTTCCAGGTAGTTGGAAAAGAGCCCGAGGGCAGCCACCATGTCCACATTGGTGACAAGGGGGAGTTTAAGCTCAGAGCGGAGCGTACCCCCTAGCTCAGCCCGCATGTTTTTCCCCGTTTCCAGTCCGAACAACGGAGCCAACACGTCATCAGCAACGAAGGTGAATTTGGATCCCAGCGGAGAGAGGAACAAAGAGAAGCGGTCACTAGGTTTGTAGTCGGCACCCAGGGCGAAATTGAGATAGGCCGGTGCGAACAGGGCAGAAATCCTGTTGTCGGTATCGGGGTATTTGTAACCGTTGGCAAACTGGGACCTGAAGCCAAGCAATCCGCTGAAAAACCATTTGCTTTCAGGGGCCATCCGATACCCTGCTTTGGAGTTGAACTCCATTTTGTCCTCCGATTTGATAAGTTCATCGGAACCTTCCTTTAAAAGGCCGTATCCGAGGTTGAGGCTGTTGTCCCAGCTCAGGCGGTCTTTCAGGTAGTTGGCCCCATAGTTGAAAAGGGCAACGCCTGAAACGGAATTTTTACCTCCGGCAGCCCAGTTCGAAAAGGAGACCTGACTGAAATTGACGGTGAAGTCCCCGTTTTTTTTCCAGTACGTGGTGTCTTGGACTTCCTGCGCGGTCATCCCCAGAACAAAATAGAGCGTGACAAAGGATAGGATTAGTTTTTTCATGTTTGTCATCTTTAATGTAGTGGTACAACGTTGCCAGCTACTCTTCTTCGTAGATCTGGCCGATTTTCTCGTCCACCAGGATACGTCCGCAGTATTCGCAGACGATGATTTTTTTGCGGCTGGCGATGTCGAGCTGCCGCTGGGGCGGGATTTTGTTGAAACACCCGCCGCAGGCATCACGCTGGATGGTCACCACGGCCAGGCCATTGCGAGCATTTTTCCGTATCCTTTTGAAAGCGGTCAGCAACCTGGGGTCGATGAAAAATTCAATCTTCTCGGCACGGGCTTTCAGCTTTTCTTCTTCAATACGGGTCTCTTCGGTAATCTCTTCCAGCTCCTTGTTTTTCCTGCCGAGGTCGTCCAACCGCTCTTCCAGCAAAACTTTCGAACTATCGATCGTCTCTTTCCTGGTTTCCATGTCAGTGGTAAACTCCCGGATCCGTTTTTCCGATAACTGGATTTCAAGATTTTGAAATTCAATTTCTTTGGCAAGCGAATCATATTCACGGTTGTTCCTGACATTGTTTTGCTGCTCTGAATATTTAGCAATCAGGGCCTGTGATTCCCTGATGGAGATTTTTTTGTTGCTGATCGCCGTTTCAATGTTTTTAATCTCATCGTCGAGGTTGTGGAGACGAGTTTTCAACCCGGCAATCTCGTCTTCCAGATCCTGCACTTCCAGGGGAAGCTCTCCGCGGAGGATTTTAATCTTGTCAATCGCCGAAACCACGCTCTGCAAATCATACAATGCGCGAAGTTTTTCTTCTATGGATACTTCTTTCTCGTCTACTCTTGAAAATTGAGTGTTCATAATTTATGTCTTGATTTTCAATAAAATGAAATTTCACATGTGATAGTTTACCGGATTGGTGTCCACCTCCGACAAACGGACTGCAAAGGTATGGAATTTTTTAATAAGTAAATCGAGAAGTAATTCTTTCGTAAATTGCTCACTTTCATAATGCCCGATGTCGGCCATGACGATTTTTCCGTCTGGTTCGAAAAACTGGTGGTATTTGATATCTCCGGTGATGAAGAACCGGGAACCTGAAGCGATGGCATCTTTCAGAAGAAAGGAACCGGCTCCTCCGCAGACGGCTATTTTGCCAACTGGTTTTCCCAGGAGGGGGGAGTGGCGGATAACCGGAATCCGGAACACTTCTTTCAGAGTTTCCAGAAACTGCAGTTCGTCGACAGGCCGGGGAAGTTCCCCTGTGATGCCCGATCCTGTCAGCGGATGGATGTTTTCGAGGGAATAGATGTCATAGGCGACCTCTTCGTAGGGATGGCTTTGCAGGAGGGCGTCGACGACTTGCTTTTCGAGCCAGGCGGGGAAGATGGTTTCAAACCGGACTTCCGGTTCCTCGTGTGGTTTTCCGGGTTCTCCGGTAAAGGGATGGCTTTTGTCGTTCCCCCTGAAGGAGCCTTTTCCCGGGGTGGTGAAACCGCACTGGTCATAATTGCCGATATTTCCGGCTCCGGCGCTGAAAACTGCCGTCCTTATTTTTTCGAGGTATGCCGGAGGTACGAAAGTGACCAGTTTCCGCAGTCTGCCCCTCTGCGCCCGCAATATCGAGCAATTCTGCAAATCCAGTTTCCGGGCGATCATCGAATTCACCCCGCCTGCCACATTGTCGATATTGGTATGAACCGCCAGGATGGCAATATTGTTGCGGATGGCTTTCAGAAGGATCCTTTCAACGGGCGATGTGCCGGTAAGCTTTTTTATTCCCCCGAAAATTACGGGATGGTGCGCGATAATCAGGTTGGCTCCCTGGCCGATGGCCTCATCCACCACCGGTTCTGTAACATCCAGGGTGATCAGGGCGGCTGTGACTTCCTGCAGGGGATCACCCGTCTGAAGCCCCGCATTGTCATAACTCTCCTGCAGAACAGCAGGCGCCAGGGCTTCCGCCCAGCTGACAACATCCGATATGGTAACTCTTTCTGTCATTCTTCTCCCAGGGAATCCCTGATTTCCGTCAGCTGCTCCTTAATGGACATCAGACGCCTGAGTACTTCTACAGTCCGGGTGGTCCCTTCCCTGTTTTTCTGAAGAAGCGCCTGCGCACCCTTCAGGGTCATCCCCTTTTCTTTGACAAGATGGTAGATCACTTTCAACTGCTGAATGTCTTCCGCGGTGAAAAGGCGGTTCCCCTTTTTGTTTTTCTGAAGCTTGATCACAGAAAATTCCTTTTCCCAAAACCGGATCAGGGAGGGGTTGACAGCCAGCATGTCAGCCACTTCGCTGATGCTGTAAAATACTTTTTCTATTTTGGGTTCCTTGTAAGGCACTTTTTAGTCGAAACTCTGTCCCATATTGGAGGAGATCGCTATCATCCGCTCGTATTCCTGCGGCGTGAGGTCCATATAATAGAAATACTGGGGATTGACAGGTTCTCCGTTTTTATGGACCTCATAGTGCAGGTGAGGGGCTGTGGAGGTTCCCGTACTCCCCACGAAACCAATCACTTCACCTCTTTTGACTTTTTGTCCGGCCCTGACGTTAAATTTACTCAGGTGGGCGTATAAGGTCTTGTATCCGTACCCGTGGTTGACGGAAACCAGTTTGCCGTAACCCGAATGTTCCGAAGTCACCTCGTCCACCACGCCGTCTCCGGTGACATAGATTTCCGTCCCGGTGGGGGCGGTGAAGTCCATGCCGTAATGAAATTTCCTGATCTTGTAAATCGGATGGATCCGGAATCCCCATCCTGAGGCGGTTCTTCTAAGGCCTTCGTTGGAAATCGGCTGTATGGAAGGGATGGAGGCGAGCATTTTCTCTTTGTCCTGTGCCATCTTCATCACTTCATCATATGATTTGGACTGCACATAAGCCTGTTTTGCCAGGATGTCCAGCCGTCGCGCCGTGGTGATCACCAGCTTACTGTTGTCCAAATTCTCCAGATGACCGTATTTGTTGGCTCCTCCGAAGCCGGCATTCCGGATCGAGGAGGGAATCGGCTCGGTCTCGAAAATGACCCTGTAAATGTTATCGTCGCGTTGCTGCAGATCTTTTAAAACAGTTTCGATGTTTTCCAGATCTTTTTGCATCAGCTTGTACTGGGTGAGCAGCCGCTGGTTTTCACGTTTGATATCTTTGGAATTGGGTGTTTCGTAAAAGTTGATGATCACCACTACCAAAACGATGGCGAAGGCAAGGCTGCTGGAGAAATAGGCGATAAACCGGGTAAACTGTTCTTTGAAAGAAACCCCGTGTTCTTCATAACTCAGGGTTTCTGGGTTAAAACGATATTTTTTTTTGGTCATACGAAGGTTTACTTATTTTTAGTCCCGTTCCCCACGGATTTCGTAATTTCGCATAAATTTGCAAAATTTCTTTTAAATAGCAATTAAATAACGTGCAAAAGTAATGATTAAGGCTTAGCATCGCTTTTTATGCGCCGTCGTTTAATTTTTTTTAACAATCTTTAGTAGTAAATGAGACAAAACAAGATGATGACATCCAAAGAAATACGTTCGGCATTTCTGGATTTTTTTGCGGAGAAGGGGCACCAGATCGTACCTTCGGCCCCCATGGTGGTGAAGAATGACCCAACGCTGATGTTTACCAATGCAGGGATGAACCAGTTCAAGGATATTTTTTTGGGCAATGAGCCGGTGCGCTGGAAGCGGGTTGCCGACACTCAGAAATGTCTCCGGGTGTCGGGGAAGCACAACGACCTGGAAGAGGTGGGGCTGGATACCTATCATCATACAATGTTTGAGATGCTGGGAAATTGGTCGTTCGGCGACTATTTCAAGGATGAAGCCATCCGCTGGGCCTGGGAATTGCTTACGGAGCGGCTGGGAATTCCCGGTGACCGCCTCTATGCCACGGTATTCGAGGGCGATGCCTCCGAAAACCTTCAGCGGGACCAGGAAGCTGCGGATTTGTGGAGAAGGCATCTTCCGGAGGACCGGATCCTGGATGGCAAGAAAAAGGATAATTTCTGGGAAATGGGGGACAGCGGCCCTTGCGGTCCCTGCTCCGAAATTCATGTCGACATGCGTGATGATGACGAACGGGCAAAGGTCCCCGGCCGCCAGTTGGTGAACAACGACCATCCCCTGGTGATCGAGATCTGGAACCTGGTTTTTATCCAGTACCATCGCAAAGCCAACGGTCAGCTGGAACCCCTGCCGGCCAGCCATGTCGATACCGGCATGGGATTCGAGAGGCTTTGCATGGTGATCCAGGGGAAAAAATCGAATTACGACACCGACATTTTTCAGAATATCATTGGGGAAATTGCCCAGATGAGCGACCGGGCATATGGTGACCATCCCAAATGCGACATCGCCATGCGGGTGATTGCCGACCATCTGCGCGCCGTTTCTTTTGCCATTGCGGACGGACAACTGCCCTCGAACAACAAGGCGGGTTATGTGATCCGCAGGATTCTCCGCCGGGCCGTCCGTTACGGCTACACCTTCCTGGATTTCCGGGAACCCTTTCTCTTCCGGCTGACGGGTGTGCTGAAGGAGACCATGGGGGAAGCCTTCCCGGAACTGGCAGCCCAACAGACACTCATTGAAAAGGTAGTCCGGGAAGAGGAAGAATCTTTCCTGCGCACCCTCGATACCGGCATCCGGCTGCTGGAACAGGTGACGGCAAAAGCCGCTTCCGAAAAAAGGAACCTGATCGACGGAAGCGATGCCTTCGTGCTTTACGATACCTATGGATTTCCGCTTGACCTCACCCAGCTCATCGCACGTGAAAACGGTATGACGGTTGATGTTACCGGTTTTGACCGGGATATGCAGCGTCAGAAGGAACGCAGCCGCAATGCCGCCGCTCAGGAAACCGATGACTGGATTGAAGTGTTCCGGAGCGAAAAGGTCGAATTTACTGGCTACCGCGAAACGCAAACCCTTACCCGTATTGCCCGCTACCGCCGTGTCATCCAGAAAAACAAGAGTTATTACCAGGTTGTTCTGGAGAAGACCCCTTTTTATGCGGAATCGGGCGGACAGGTGGGCGACATGGGATACCTGGAGAGCGACGGACAGAAGGTGAAGGTCGTGGATACGCGAAAGGACAACAACCTGATCGTGCACATCACCGAGGCATTGCCGGCAGATCCGGGCTTGCCGGTGACGGCGGTGGTCCATGAGAGCCGGCGGCGCCGGACGGCTTGCAACCATACCGCCACCCACCTGCTCCACCATGCCCTGCGCGAAGTGCTTGGAGCTCACGTCGAACAGAAAGGATCCCTGGTCCACCCCGACTACCTCCGGTTTGACTTTTCGCACTTCGGAAAGATGACGCGCAAGGAAATCGAGGAAGTCCAGCGAAAGGTAAACCGCATGATCCGCAACAATGCCGTGCAGGAAGAAATGGATCAGGTCCCCTTTGCAGAAGCACGTGAAATGGGAGCCATCGCCCTCTTCGGAGAGAAATACGACGATAAGGTGCGGGTGGTCCGTTTCGGCGAGTCCGTTGAACTGTGCGGGGGAACCCATGTACACGCCACCGGGCAGATCGGGCAATTCATCATCCTTTCGGAAAGCGCCATTTCCGCGGGCATACGCCGTATCGAAGCCATCACGGGGGAGAAAGCTGAAGAATATATGATGGAGAAACTCCGGGAAGCAGACGAGGCCAGGGCCCTTTTCGGTCAACCCCGGGAATTGAAGGATTCTATCACCGACCTGATGGAGGAAAACAACCGCCTGAAGAAACAAATCGGGGAATATGAAAAACGGGAGGGCGCCGGAATCAGGAAAGAACTGAAAAAATCAGTGATTCAAAAGGGCGGCGTCAGCGTGATCGCAGCCCGCGTTGCCCTGAACTCGGCACAGGCTGTCAAGGATCTCGCCTTCCGGTTGAGAGGCGAAATCCCCCGGTTGTTCCTGGTTCTGGGGGCTGAAATCGATGGCAAACCCCTCCTCACCGTTATGATTTCCGACGAAGTGGTGAAATCCTCGGGCCTGGATGCCGGAAAAATTGTCAGGGAAGCGGGAAAAGAGATCCGGGGGGGCGGGGGAGGCCAGCCCTTCTATGCCACCGCAGGGGGCAAAGATGTCTCCGGACTCGATGCCGCCATTGCAAAAGCAACCGCTTTCCTGTCGGAAAAGTAGAACTTAACGATCACTTTTTCAAAAAAATATAATGTAAGTATTTGAATCTAAAGATCTTATTTTTTATTTATAAGTATTTTAAATAATTGACAAAGCGGTTTCTCTTTCTTATGGGAGCTATCCTGCCATTGGGTTATCCCTATATTTGCACCGTCATAAAAAAATGAAGAGTATGAGCAAAGAAGTAACCCGCACGTTTGATATTCTTGAACGCATTTTAGAAGAGTTTCAACGTTCTGATGCTTTGGGTGGAAAAAGAGGGAATGAGTGGTACACTTACTCCACGGAGGAATACTACCGCAATTCCCACCGTTTTGCGCTGGGATTGCTGGCCATGGGTGTTCATCGGGGAGACCGGATTGCCACGGTGACCAACAATCGTCCGGAATGGAATTTTGCCGACATGGGGATGGCCATGACGGGGGTGGTGCATGTGCCGCTGTATCCCACGATTGGGGATGATGAATATTCGTATATCCTGAAGCATTCAGGCGCCAGGTTTCTGATCGTGGGAGATGCGAAACTGTTAGAAAAGCTGACGCCGGTGGTAGAGCTGATCCCTTCCGTCAAGGCGGTTTTTGTATTTGAGGAAATCCCTGGCGCGCGTTTTTACGGGGAGATCATGGAGGAAGGGGACCAGAACCGGGAGGCCCTGGAAGGGCGACTTGCTGAGATAAAAGCATCGGTGAAGCCCGACGATCTGGCCACCATCATATACACCTCCGGAACCACGGGGGTACCCAAGGGGGTGATGCTGTCGCACCGCAACCTGGTCTCCAATTTTACGTCACATGCCAAAATGCACCACCTGGGAAAGGACCACCGTGTGATCAGCTTCTTGCCACTATGTCATGTGTACGAACGGAGTGTCAATTACCATTTCCAGTACAAGGGAATGGGCGTTTACTATGTGGGCAACCTGGCTCAGATCCTTCCGGCCCTCAAAGAGGTAAAACCCCACATGTTCAACTCGGTTCCCCGTTTGCTGGAAAGGGTCTACGACGGATTTGTGACCAAGGGTAAGGAACTGACCGGTTTTAAAAGAAAGCTCTATTTTTGGGCGATGCGGCTCACCCGGCATTATGAATTCAATAAAAAATTCACTCCGCTGATGCGGCTGAAAATCTTAATCGCCGACAAGCTGATTTACTCCAAATGGAGGGCTGCCCTGGGCGGAAACATCGTGTATGCTGTTTCGGGGGGTGCCGCCCTGCAACCCCGGATAGCCCGTACTTTGGGGATGGCAGGAATGCTGAACATCGAGGGGTACGGACTTACGGAGACTTCTCCCGTCATTGCCGTGAACAATCCGGCCACCCGCGAAATGAAAATCGGAACTGTAGGTCCGGTTCTGGAGGGCTTTGAGGTGAAGATCGCCGAAGATGGCGAAATCCTCTGCAAAGGACCCGGCGTTATGATGGGGTATTACAAGGACCCGGAGATGACCGCTGAGGTGATGGATGAGGAGGGATGGTTCCATACCGGCGACATAGGCACCTTCGAGGATGGAAAATACCTGAAAATCACCGACCGGAAAAAGGAGATGTTCAAGCTCTCCGCCGGTAAATACATCGCTCCCCAGATGATCGAGAATAAACTGAAGGCTTCGGAACTCATCGAACAGGCGATGGTGATCGGTGCCGGCGAAAAGTTCGCTTCGGCGCTCATCACCCCCAATTTTGTGCTGTTACATGACTGGTGCGCCGAGAACCACGTGCACTTTGAGAACAACAGGGAGCTGGTTCAGATTCCCGAAGTGGTTGCCAAAATTCAGCAGGAGGTGATCCAGATCAACAAAACACTGGGACAGCACGAGGAAATCAAGAGGTTCCGGCTGGTTTGCGACGAGTGGAGCCCCGCTACCGGTGAATTGTCCCCCACCCTGAAGCTGCGCCGTAACGTGGTGACGGCCAAGTATAAGCACATTATCGACGAAATCTACGCCAATTCAAAAAACTGACCGAACCAAAAGGTAGAACCAAAGAAAAGACTTCACTATGAAACAAATTCTCCATGTTTTGCTGTTCCTCATCCCGCTGTTCAGCGGAGCTCAGGGCCTGATTGAAAGATCCGGGGGATCGGAAGTCACACCGCAGTTGAAAGTCAACGCTCACGGCTATTTTGAAATGCCTGGACTCAACGTGATGGTCTTCTTTGATATTTACCCCGAGGGTCACCAGGGGGGTGTGGGGATCATCCAGAACGGCACGCGGGTGGCTACCAACGGGGACCTAAGGCTGGAGCCGACCCCCGGGCAATGGCAGCCCATTCCCAAGGTGGGGAAACGCACGGAGGTGTCGGACCGCGAAATTACCGTCCGCTGCTGGTACCCCGACTCGGCCATCAACAGGAAGGGATTCAACCCTGTCATCTATCCCGACCTTTCGTTCGTCTATAGCGTGCGGGTGGTTGCTGAGGGGAAGAAATTCAGGATTTTCGTGGACCTGGACCAGCCCCTTCCTGCGGAATGGGAGAAGCAGGTGGGATTTAATATGGAGCTTTTCCCGGGATTGCTGTTCGGTAAGAGCTGGTACCTCGATGAGGCCCACGGATTGTTCAACCGCCAGCCCAACGGACCCGTGGAAAAGGACCTCAACGGGGACTGGCAGGCGGCGCCCATGGCCACGGGTAAAAAGCTGACCATCGCCCCGGAGGAGCCCCACCAACTGATGCACATTTCCAGTTTCGGGGAACCGTTGCAACTCCTTGACGGCCGCTTTTATCACAACAACGGCTGGTATGTGGTCCGTTCGCTGGTCACCCCCGGAAAAATAAAAGGGGCCATCGAGTGGCTGGTCGACGCCCATGTCCTGCCCAACTTCCTCTCCGATCCCGTGGTGCATGTGAGCCAGGTGGGGTACCACCCCGAGCAGGAGAAAATGGCGATCCTTGAGATTGACGGCTCGGCGGAGGAGCCCATTCCCCTGGCCCTGATCCGCTATGAGCCCTCGGGTGACCAGGTGACGGTGAAGGAGGAGATTCCGGAGAAATGGGGTAAATATCTGCGTTTTAACTATTTCCGGATGGACTTTTCCGGGGTGAAGGCCGAAGGGGTCTACCGTGTGAAATACGGGAACCGGCTGACCGAGCCCTTCCGCATCGGGAAAGGGATTTATGATAAGGATGTGTGGCAGCCGACCCTGGAATATTTTCTGCCGGTGCAGATGTGCCACATGCGCATCAACGAAGGGTACCGGGTGTGGCATGACCGCTGCCATATGGACGACGCCCTGATGGCGCCTGTCGATACGAATCATTTTGACGGTTATATCCAGGGCCCGTCAACCCTGACGAAATTCAAGCCTTACGACCAGGTGCCAGGGCTCAACGCGGGAGGATGGCACGATGCCGGCGATTATGACCTGCGCGTGGAGTCGCAGGCCGGCACAGTGTGGGTGCTCACCATGGCCTTTGAACAGTTCAGGCCGGCGTGGGACCAGACTACCGTGGACCAGCGGGAGAAGGTCGTGGAGATCCACCGCCCGGACGGAAAGGATGATATCCTCCAGCAAATTGAGCACGGACTGCTCACCATCCTGGGGGGCTATGAGTCCCTGGGGCGCCTTTACCGGGGCATCATCTGCAACCACCTGAGGCAGTATGTGATGCTGGGTGACGGGGCCGCGATGACCGACGGACTGAAGTACAGCCCGCTGTTGAAGGAGGGGGAGAAGACGGGCTCCGAATCGTGGAAGAGCGATGACCGGTGGGTCTTCACGGAGGTGAATCCCGGAAGGGAGCTGGAGGTGGTGCGTGCCCTGGCGGCGGCCTCCCGGGTGATGAAAGGGTATGACGACGGCTTGTCGGTGCGAGCCCTGAAGGCTGCCGAAGAGTTATACGCCGCCGTGATCGGCGGGGAGCCGGGAAGCGATGCCGTGCTCAGGAGCGCCGCTGGTGCCGCCGGAAATGAAGCTTCACGACGGGGTGCCCGCAGAAGCGGAAGTGCCGGAGCGTCGCCGGGCATCGTGGCGGATCGGGCAGCCGGTCAGGACCCCGCCAATGCCGCCAATCCGCGGCTTTATTCCGGAAGGGTGAAGGCCTCGGCAGAGCTTCTGCTGGCTACGGGAGCGGCAAAATACAGGAGGGAAATCGCTGGTCTCCTCTCGGAACAGCTGCTCAGAGACAGCGATGTGACGGCTCATATGGGTCGGGTGATGTCGCAATTGGGGGATCCGGCGCTGGAAGCCCTGGTCCGGAAAGCAGCACGCGCTTATCACGAACAGGTGGAGCAACTGCAGAGGGAGAACCCCTTTGGTGTACCCTACAGACCCCATATCTGGGGCGACGGCTGGAATATCCAGAGTTTCGGCGTACGCCAGTATTTCCTGAAGAAATATTTCCCGGAAATTTTTGACGGGGGGGTCATGCTCAACGCCCTTAATTTCATTCTGGGGAACCACCCCGGGGAGAACACCTCTTCCTTTGTGTCAGGGGTGGGAAGCCGGTCGGTTACTGTGGCTTACGGGGTAAACCGGGCCGACTGGTCGTTCATTCCCGGGGGATCGGTATCGGGCACCGGAATCATTCGGCCTGACTTCCCTGAGCTGAAGGAATGGCCTTTCTTCTGGCAACAGACAGAATATGTGATGGGCGGCGGCGCCACCAACTTCATGTTTCTGGCTCTGGCTGCCGCAGACCACTTTAGGTAAGGGTATTCTTGCCTTGTATCCTTGAGGCGATACAGCCTAACAAGCGGGTTTCGGTACTTCAGGTAAGGGTATTTTTGCTTTCCATCAGGAGAAAATCCGGCCCCAGGGGATGCTGAAGAGGACCAGGGCGAGAGCAACGGTGTACCAGATGGCGCTCATCCGGTGTTTGCGGGCGTTGAACTGGGCCTTTCTGACCCGGGACTTTACAATGTAAAGAATGATCACGGCAACCACCATCATCGCGATATGTTCCACGGCAAAAAACCTGATGCCGGGATCTGCTATGGCAGCGCCAAAGTTGTTGAAGGCCTGACGGGTGACCGGACTCAGGGCTGCATAGAGCACAATTCCCAGTAACAGTTGCAGGTCTGCCCCCACCGTCAACAGGGAAGCCAGGATAGTGTCAGTACTGGTCCATCTGTTTTTGAAGAGGAGACTTTTCCATGCTTTTCCGGCTGCCAGGATGAGAACAAGGACTACTCCCCAACTGAGGTAATGATGGATGCTCAAAAAAACAGGGTACAAGTTGGCTGTCTCCATGGTGTTTTAGCTATTAACAGTTCGTCATTAATCTTAATCTTATTTTCCGGCCCGGCGCAAAAGATCGTCCTTCCTCAGTTGGGCGACATGATCGAGAACCGTTTCCTGCCAGGGACGGAATTCCATGTCCAGTTCCTGTTGGATCCGGGAATTGTCAAACCGTAGGTCGTAGCCGAAATTCTTCCGGATAAAGCCGGGGGAATAACCTGCCAGGGGCCCTATGATGTAGAAGGCCCAGGTAGGCAGGTAGCCGGTGGGGAGGGGTAGGGAGGGGTTTTTGCTTCTGATGGTTCTGGCGATTTCCAGAAAATCACGGCTATGGGGTGCGGCGATAAAACGGCCGTTTGCATGAGCGGCGGTGGCGGCTTTCACATGGGCCCGGGCAGCATCCCGGACATCGACGATCGCCTGGGTACCCCGGGGAACCCCCAGCCGGAACAACCCCGACGTGAGCTGCCGCATCAGTTGAACGCTGGTGGCATCGGTGCGCCGCGACAGGGAAGGGCCAAGAATCAGTCCGGGATTGATTACCGCCAGCTCCAATCCCGGAATTTCCCCGGTCAGCTTCATAGCCTCCTTCTCAGCCAGGGTTTTGCTGTAACTGTAAGGCATATTCTCCGGGGAGGACGTTTCATTCCAGTGATTGTCCGTAAAGATACCCCCTTCGACCGATGCTGACTCAATGGCATCCCCGTAAATGGCGGCAATGCTGGAGGTCAGAACAACCCTCCGTATGGTGCCCGTTTTCTTGATACTTGCGAAAATATTCCGGACACCTGCCACCGCCGGTTTGATCAACTCGTTTTCAGGATCCCTGATTCCCGATATTTTAAATGGCGAAGCGGTATGGATCACCACCGCACAACCACGGACGGCTTCGTCGAAGGAACCTTCCTTCTCTAGATCGGCTTCAAAAAATGCCAGCTTTTCAGGATGATCATCCGCCATTTTTGTGAGATGGCCGAATTTCGCGTTGTCTGACTTATGCCTCACAGTGGTGTTGACAGCATACCCATCTTCGAGGAGCAGCTTTACGATCCAGGAAGCCAGGTATCCCGACCCGCCGGTCACAACTACTTTGTCGTCGCTTTGCATCCGTACCACGCTTTTATTTGTGAAATGGATCAATTCCAGTCTTCTGTCTTGTGCTTTCAGCGAAACACTTTATTAAATGTTTATACTGTTATGCAACGCCCCGGAATGATGTTGCTAATATAGCAATTCTCCGGGGAAAGGATTCATGTGTTTGATCACGAATTGCGGTGAGCGCATTGACTACATCCGTCCTTTGTGCCAGGTAAGCATTAATGCCTGGTCTCTGCTTATTGCTGATTCGGTGATGAAACCTGTCAAACCCATCCCGGTTTGGCGGGATGAGTTTCCCCGTCCGATCTGTAGCGGGGAGGAATCAGGTTCTCCGGGATATCACCGTCATTGACTTTTGGAACAGGGGGCATGAGCCGCTTTTTTGTCTATATTTAGCAGTCAAAACAGCTGGGATTTGACAGCAACAGGAGGCGGTCAAGGAATAGCTGCGGCGACAGGCGGTTATGCGTAAACAACAAGAAAGACGGTTATGAATTATTTTCCTGACACCACAGGTTTGTATGCCGATTATTATGAGCTGACCATGGCCTACGGCTATTTCCGGGAAGGAAGGCAGCAGGAGACGGCGGTCTTCGACTATTTTTTTCGTACCAATCCCTTTCAGAACGGGTTTACCGTTTTTGCCGGACTGCGCGATCTTCTGAAGATGCTGGATCGTTTCCGTTTCAGCGGGGAGGAACTGAATTATCTCTGCTCGTTGGGGTATCCCGGGGACTTTCTCGCTTTCCTGGCGGATTTCCGTTTCCGGGGGATTATTTACAGTGTTAAAGAGGGGGAAGTGGTTTTCCCCGGGGAACCTACGGTGCGTGTGGAGGGTTCGCTGATCGAAACCCAGTTAGTGGAGTCCCTGCTCCTCAATGTGCTCAATTTCGAATCCCTGGTGGCAACCAAGGCTTTGCGGATCCGGCAGGCGGCAGGACCGCGTCATTTTTCGGAATTTGGTTTGCGGAGGGCACAAGGTCTCGGAGCCATGATGGCTTCCCGTGCCGCTGTCATCGGCGGAGCCGACTCCACCTCCAATGTTTTGGCTGCCTTGGTTTACGGGATTCCTGTTTCAGGCACGCAGGCCCACTCGTGGATCCAGAGTTTTGATTCGGAACAGGAGGCTTTCCAGGTTTATGCCGAAGTTCATGGCAACAAAACCATACTTCTGGCGGATACCTACGATACCCTCCGCTCGGGGATCCCCAATGCCATTGAAACCGCAAAGACTATGGAATTGCGGGGAGAACGGCTTTACGGAATCAGGCTCGACAGCGGAGACCTGGCCTACCTCAGCAAAAAAGCCCGGGAGATGCTCGATGCTGCGGGATTGTCGTATGTTAAAATTGTGGTTTCCAATCAGTTGAATGAGCAGGTGATCCGTAGTCTCATCAACGAACAGCAGGCTCCCATCGATTCTTTCGGCGTAGGTACCGAACTGGTTTCCGCAACACCCGATGCTGCCCTCGACGGAGTCTACAAAATGTCGGCCGTAAATGGTTTTCCCCGGATGAAAATATCGGAAAATGTGGAAAAACTGACCCTTCCCGGTGTGAAATCACTGATCCGCTTTTACGATGCCGAGGGGTTCTTTTTCCGCGACGGAATATTCCTCGACGAGGAAACTTCTACGGATCACATGCTCCTCTTTCATCCCAAATTTCCTGAGAAGAGAACCGACGTGACGGGGTTGAAATGTGAGCATCTGTTAAGGCCGGTCTATGCGGAAGGGCAAACCCTGCTGGAAGACAAGACGCCGGCGGAGATCAACGGCTACCTCAGGGAAAGGCTGGCGCTTCTGCCCACAGAACACCAACGGTTTGTGAGTCCTCACATTTACAAAGTGGGCATTTCCGGGAAACTCCTCGAATTGCGGAACAGACTCATCTTGAAGAACAAACCAAAAACCTGATTTTTATGGATGTTAACGTAACCAAACCCACTTTTGTGGTCGATCGGGCCATTTGCCGCCGGAATATCGCGCGGATGGCAGCCAAAGCCCGTGCCCATAACCTGAAATTCCGCCCTCATTTTAAAACCCACCAGTCGGCCGTTGTCGGCGAATGGTTCCGGGAGGCCGGCGTGACCGCGATCACCGTTTCATCCCTTTCGATGGCCCGTTATTTTGCTTCGGCAGGATGGAATGACATCACCATCGCCTTCCCGGTAAATCTCCGGGAGATCGGTGATATCAACCGGCTGGCTTCGGAAATCTCCCTGAACCTCCTGGTCGAGAATGAGATTTCCATGAATTTCCTGGTGAAGAAACTGTCAGCCCCCGTGGGGATCTATATTGAGGCGGATACGGGGTATCACCGGACGGGTGTCGATCCCCTCAAACCACGGGTGATCGACCAGATGCTGGAGGTGCTGCGAAAAGGCGACAACCTGGTTTTCAGGGGATTTCTGAGCCACTCGGGACAGACCTATTCCGCCCGTTCGGTCGATGACATTCATGTACGGCATGCCGATGTGTTGTTGAAAACAAGGTCCCTGAAAAATCATTACAGGGAGGAGTGGCCCGGGCTGGAGATTTCGCTGGGCGACACGCCAGCCTGCTCGGTATGCAACAACTGGGACAGCGTGGATGAAATCCGCCCGGGGAATTTTGTCTTTTACGACCTGATGCAGCTGTCCTTGGGAGCTTGCAGTATCGATGATATTGCCGTACGGGTGATGTGTCCGGTGGTTTCCAAACAGATAATGCGTAACGAGGTGGTGGTATATGGCGGAGCGGTACACCTGTCGAAGGAATTTATGATCGGTGACAACGGAAAGCGGAGTTACGGAGGGGTATGTCTTCCCGGGGGAAGTGCCGGAGCGGGGGGCAGTGACCACCATTTCAGCGGTGCAGTCATGGGGTTGAAGGACCGGAACGATTTGATCTTCGGCAAGATCCTCAGTGACGGCACCTGGGTAGCCGGACTCTCCCAGGAACACGGCATCATTAGGGGTACTTTTGATGAAATCAGGATGATCTATCCCGGCGACCTGCTGGAGATCATCCCCGTCCATTCTTGCCTGGCGGCTGATCTGGCGGGGTACTATCTGACTACGGAGGGGGATAGGATTGAGAAGATCAGAAAGTCATCTGATTGAATACAACCCTGCTGCAGCGCAGCAGGGTTGTATGCTGGTGAGCGCATTCCCCGTCGGCTCTGCCGCGGGGAGTTCCAAATCTCTTTCAGGCTTCCTTTGCCGGAATATTCTTCAGCGTTTCGAGGAGGAAGTCATAGAATTTTTGCACCGTGGCGATGTTCACTTTTTCGTCAGGGGAATGGGGATGGCGGATGGTGGGACCAAAGGATATCATATCCCAATCCGGATATTTCCCGCCAAGGATCCCGCATTCGAGTCCGGCGTGGATCGCTTTGATTTTCGGAACCTTCTTGTATTTTTTGCGGTATACTTCCTGCATGGTTTTCAGGATGGGGGAGTCGAGGTTGGGTTTCCAGCCGGGGTATGCGCCGCTGAATTTCACCTTGGCCCCTGCCAGGTTGAAGAGCGACCACATGCGGGTGCCCAAAACTTCCTTAGCAGAGTCGACCGAACTCCGCATCAGACAGGCGATGTTGACAGTTTTCTTTTTCGGGTCGGACTTGACGATGGCCAGGTTCGATGAGGTCTCCACCAGTCCGGGCATGGTGTCACTCATGCGGGCCACCCCGTTGGGGCAAGCCATGACCGATTTTGTCAGCTTATCTTGAACTTTTCTGTTGATCACCCTTCTGGGAGTGTCTACCGGTTCTATGGTCACCGTCAGGCTGGGTTCCGTGGCAGCCAGTTCATTTTTCATCTTTCCGACGAGATCATCGACCAGGGCGATGAATTCCGGAATTCTTTTGTTCTTCACAGCCAGGAGTCCGAAAGCTTCGCGCGGGATGGCGTTCCGGAGGCTCCCCCCTTCGATGGAGGAGAGGCGCACTCCCAACTGGCAGGCGGCTTCCGTCAGGATGCGGAAAAAGATCTTGTTGGCATTTCCGCGGCCAAGCGAAATGTCGATCCCCGAATGGCCCCCTTTCAGTCCGGTGACGCTCAGTTTAACACCTCCGTACCCTTTCGGGGTTTTCTTTTCCTTGTATTGGAATTTTACGTTCACATCTTCGCCTCCGGCGCAACCGACGTAGAGTTCGCCTTCGTCTTCGGAATCCAGATTGATAAGGATGTCGCCCTGGAGAATTCCGGCTTCCAGACCGTTGGCGCCGTCCATGCCGGTCTCTTCCGTAGCGGTGAAGAGGGCTTCGAGGGGGCCGTGTTCTGCCTCTCCTGAAGCGAGGATGGCCATGGCGGCAGCCACGCCGATGCCGTTGTCGGCACCCAGGGTGGTGCCGTTGGCGCGAACCCATTCGCCGTCGACGATGGTTTCAATGGGATCTTTTTCAAAGTCGTGCTCTTTGTCGCTGTTCTTCTGGGGTACCATGTCGAGGTGTCCCTGAAGGATCACTCCCTTGAGGTTCTCCATGCCGGGAGTGGCCGGCTTGCGGATGATGATATTGCCAGACTTATCGCGGATAGTCTCCAGTCCGAGTGACTTGCCGAAATTCTCCGCATAATCGCGGATACGCTCTTCATGATTCGACGGACGGGGAATTTTCGTCAGCTCGTGGAAATAACCCCAAACCTCCTGCGGTTTCAATTCCTGGATAGTTGTGCTCATATTCAATAACTTAAAGTTAATATTCTGTCAATAACATTTCTGTGCGCCGATAGGTTCACCGCGCCGGATGGGAATGTCATTCTTTTTTCTTGTTCGGAAGTTCCAGTCCGTAGCCTTGTTTGCGGTCAACGGCCTTCAGCACGAAGCTGAGGGCAATAGCTGCCACGCCAAAGCCGGCGAAAATCAATTCGGGAACTGTATAGTTGTATTTGGCGCCTTCGACGCCGGCGGCGATCTGTTCGGCCACGCCGGGATTGGATTGGGTGACCGCCCAGCCGATCAGGATGGGAACCAGCAGGAGGCCGATGTTCTGGATGTAAAAGATCAGTCCGTATGCAGATCCCAGGTAACGCTCCTCCACGATCTTGGGTACCGAGGGCCACATGGAGGCGGGAACCAGCGAGAAGGCGGTTCCCAGGATGACGATGGTTCCCAGGGCCATGGGTACGGTGAACACGTCATTGGGCACCAGGGCGAAGATGAGGTGAGACACCGTAAGCAGGATGGCGCCGTAGAACATCATCGAAGCCCCTTTCCCTTTGAAGTCGAGGAAAGCCCCCATGAAAGGGGTCAGAATCATGGCGCCAATGGGGAAGTACGAGAAGTAGGCGGCAGCCGTTTTGATGTCAATATTCAGTTTTGAGGAGAGCATGTCGGTGGCGAATTTCTGAAACGGGAAGATGGCCGCATAGAAGAGGACGCACAATCCCGAGATGGCCAGGAAGCCGGGATTACGGATGATCTTTCCGAGGTCGGAAATGCGGAAAGCTTCTTCGGGTTCTTCGCCCGTTCTGTTTTCACCCATCTGCTTATCCAGTTTCTTATCCATGAAGGTATAGATGAAGAAGGTCAGGAAGCCTACGCAGAGGAAGACGAGTCCCCAGAATACCGAATTGGAGGGGCCTCCATGTTCCGCGAAGATGGGGGTGAGGCGGAATACCGCGAAGACGCCGAGGCGGGCTATGGCCATCTCGAGGCCCATGGCCAGTGCCAGTTCTTTCCCCTTGAACCATTTGACGATGGTTTTTGACACGGTGATCCCCGCCATTTCGATTCCCACGCCGAAGATGGCGAAGCCTACGAAAGCCAGTTTCGCCGACGCGGGAACCCCGGTGAAGAAAGAGTTGAGGAATCCGGCAAAGGCGGAATCGGCGAACCCGGAGGTCAGCGCATAAAATTTCAACGCTGCGCCCACCACCATGGTGGTGGCTGAGGTGATCAGGGTAAAGCGGATTCCCATCTTGTCGAGGATGATCCCCGAGAGGATCAGGAAGCCGGCGAAGACGTTGAGGAAGAATTCGGAACCTCCTAGCATGCCGAACACCTCAGGACTCCATTTATAATCGGTCTCCAGCATCGTCTGAAGCGGGGCGACCACATCGATAAAGAAGTAAGCGAAAAACATCGTCGAGGCGATCAGCAAAAGAGCAGTCCACCTCATTACCGCTGAATCTTTCAGCGTTTTTTTGATCTCATTCATATACGGGTTGGAATTAATGTAAGTTCAACCGTAAAAGTAGGATTTATTTTTTGATCACTGACCTGAGGGATCCGGTTTCAGGATGGAATTCTATGGCAAATTGTCCATTGAGGAGTTCTGCCGGAAGGGTCTCAACCTGGCCGAACTGTGCCAGGGGCATGCGGGTGGTGCCAATAAGGGTCAGTTCACGTGTCAGGGTCACCGTGGCCATTCCCGGCAGGCGGTAAAAAACGGCGGCGGTATTGGCAGGGGAAGGCGCCACCTGTGTTCCGGGGGAGGGAGAAGTGCCGCTCTTTTCCACGTCGATCATGACAGGTTTGCCCGAAAAGTCGGTTTTGGGCAGGAATCCGAGGGTTTCGTCGAAGCGGAAAATAACTTCCCCTTTAACGCTTTTCGCGGGTGGGACGAAATCATAAAAGAAGGTGTATTCATCGGTCACCGATTTTCCGGTAAAGAGTTCCAGGTTGGTTTTTTCAATCTTCCGAAGTTCTTCTATACTTTCGTCATAGGCATCCCCGTCGGGGTGGAATTCATCCAGCATTCCGGAGGCGATATCAAAACGGGTGCTTCTGGATTTCAGGATGAGTGCTGCCGCCGATGTCGCCCTTTGTTCCACAGGGGAACGGCCTGTCATCTCGGTGCTGTTGGTGAGATTGGTGAACATAAGTTCATTGGTCAGATTCCTGTAGTTATAAGAGTTGGAAACCGGGGGTTCCGTTTTTGGAGGGGCGAGGTTTGTGTTGATGCCTGCCAGGCACCCTTCGGGTGTCAGCTGAAGCATGGCGGACTGGCCGGCGCCGGTTCTGTAGCGGTGTTCCGGGTCGGGTTCTGAAAAGCTGGAGAACTCCACCTTTTCGATATTCCAGGAAATCCCTGGTTGCTGTTTCACATTTCTGATCCCCAGGAGTGATTCTGCATAGGCGGCATAGGGTCCGCTGACAAAATTGGTGCGGGTAGCCGTAATTTTGATCCGGATGCCGGTCCGGGGCAGCGAATAGACAATGCCACCACTTGGCATGACCATCGTGATATTGTCCGTTTTGCTTTTTGAACGCTGTGCCGTTGCAGGCAGGGCGATGAGCAGCGCCATCGCGATTGTCACTATTTTCATCTGTTTAAAGTATTACGTTGTTGTGGTTCATTCTGTGATACAGATGTAATATCCATGTGGCTTAATTATACAGGTTGGTGCATAAATGATGCATGGATATTTCATGAACTGATTTTTTGATAAGATGCCAAAGTTAATCAAAATCTTATAGGATAAAACCATAAATTTTCCGGAAGGTTTTGGGTAGGAACCGGATGATGTCGGATGCGATGAGGGCGGGTGCGGGGATGGAGCGGGCGGCCAGGTCGCCGGCAAGTCCGTGGATGTAAACGCCGGCGATGGCGCCATCTTCCGGTGAAAATCGCTGTGCCAGGAGAGCGGTAATGATGCCGGTGAGCACATCGCCGCTGCCGCCGGTGGCCATGCCCGGATTTCCCGTGGGGTTGAAAATGGCATCCCCGGAGGGGAGGGTGATGGTGGTAAAGGCGCCTTTCAGGACGATGACCACCCCCAGGGTTTGGGACAGACGGCGTTGTTTTTCCAGACGAAGCCAAGAGTTGGGCTGCCCGGGATTGTGGGCCCGTCCGGGTTCATTGGGTCTTCCTGGAATTGCCGTCATTCCGGGAACTACCGTAGTTTCGTCGTCCCCGAAGAGGCGGCGGAATTCCCCGGGATGGGGGGTGAGGACGGAGCCGGGCGGGATTTCTTGCAGAAGGGCCGGCTTTTCAGAAAGGATGTTGAGGGCGTCGGCATCGAGGACCAGGGGTTGGCAGGCCTTTCCCAGAAGCTCAAAAAGCGCTTTCCGCGTGCCGGCGTGCGTGCCCAGTCCGGGGCCCGCCCCGATGGCCGAATATTTAGCCCCTCCGGCAGCGGCAGCAAGTTCCGGGATCGTTGTAATGATATCGTCAGCGGGATCTGTGGAGCACATGGTTTCCGGAGAGGCAGTCTGCAGGATGGAATAACCGCATCGCGGGATGTGAACGGTTACCAGTCCGGCACCGCTGCGCTGACACGCCTGGGCAGCCAGCACCGCTGCCCCTGTTTTTCCGTAGCTTCCGGCCACCAGGAGGGCGTGGCCGTAAGTTCCCTTGTGGGAGAACCTCTTCCGCGGAGGAAAGAGGGCACGGATCTCCCGTCGTTCCGTGATCCGGAAGGGGGTTTCCGTTCCGGCGATGGCTCCGGGATGAAGGCCGATGTCGATGACCGTCACGCGGCCGGTGAAAATTTCATTTTCCGGGAAGAGGAGGCTGATTTTGGGAAACTGAAGGGTAAGGGTTTCGGCAGCCCTGATGATGTTTTCCGCAGGGTTGCCGCCGTTGTCCTCTCCCATCAGTCCGGCCGGCATGTCGATGGCATAGACCCGTGCCCCCGATTGGTTGATATGACGCACCAAGGCAGCCGGGAGACCTTCGAGGGGACGGGTCAGTCCGGCGCCGAAAAGTCCTTCGATGACAGGTGTTCCGGGGTTGAGAACCGGAAAATCCGCTTCCGAAGAAATGGGAAGGAGGATTGCCAGGCCCTGTTCCCTGAGGCGCTCCAAATTTTTGGAGCAGGAAGGGGAAAGGGGTCTTCCGGTTTCCGGGTAAAAGACCGTGCAGGGGTGCCCTTTTGCGGCAAACAGGCGGGCCATGGCCAGGGCATCCCCCCCGTTGTTTCCCGTTCCTGAGAAAAAGACCAGGGGCTGTTCCCCGGGAAAGAGGTTGACAAGGTGACCGGTCATCTTCTGCGCCGCCCGCTCCATCAGGTCAATGTCGGCGATGGGCTCATGCTCGATGGTGTACCGGTCAATAGATGCAATCTGTTTCGTGGTGAATATTTTCATGCCCTTTTGTGATTTCCACCCGAAGATAGTGTGTTCATTTGATTCCGGCAAGTGCAATCCCTACGGTTGTACGGCAGGGAGTTCCCATGAAGTGCTTTCGGGCACCCGGGTATAAATTTCAATTGATCAGATTGTTGCGATTGCTGAAAATTTTTCCCGGCACGCTTTATCCTGTTTATTTCGGCAGGAATAACCATCGGCCGCGGGTTTTTATTATTTTTATTGACCAAAATCAGGGTTATGCAGAAGTACATTCTTTCGTTGGATTCCGGGACCACGAGCAACCGTGCGATTCTTTTCGATCATTCGGGGGAGATTGTGAGCATAACGAATCAGGAGTTTGAGCAGATCTATCCCAAGGCAGGGTGGGTGGAGCATGATCCCGTGGCGATCTGGAAGACGCAGCTGGGTGTAGCGCGGCGGGTGATCCGTCAGCAGGGTCTCCGGGCCGATCAGGTGTCGGCCATTGGCATCACCAACCAGAGGGAGACCACGGTGGTGTGGAACCGTGAGACCGGCGAACCGGTGTGCAATGCCATCGTATGGCAGGACCGGCGCACATCGGGGATTTGCGACAAACTGATCGGGGCGGGTTATGAGGTGATGGTGCAGGAGAAGACCGGACTGGTGATCGACGCTTATTTTTCGGGGACGAAGCTCCGGTGGATCCTCGACCATGTACGGGGTGCGAAGCATCTGGCGCGGGAGGGGAAGTTGGCTTTCGGGACCATCGACACTTGGCTGGTATGGAACTTCACCAAAGGGGCACTTCACATCACCGATGTCTCCAATGCCAGCCGCACCATGTTGTTTAATATCCACACCCTGGAGTGGGATTCCGAATTGCTTGCCTTGTTGGATATTCCGGTGTCCATGCTTCCTGAAGTGGTTGCCAGCAGCCGGGTGTATGGAGTCACCCATCCGGAATTCTTCGGAAGGGAGATCCCCATCGCGGGCATTGCGGGGGACCAGCAATCGGCGCTCTTCGGACAGATGTGCCTCCGTGAGGGGATGGTGAAGAATACCTACGGCACGGGATGTTTCGTGATGATGAATACCGGCGGCCGGCCCATTCTTTCCGGGAACAAGCTGCTGGCCACGGTGGCGTGGCAGATCGGGGATGCGGTGACCTATGCCCTTGAGGGGAGCATCTTCATGGGAGGGGCCATCGTGCAGTGGCTGCGCGACCAGCTTCAGTTTATCGTCAGGTCGGAAGATGTTGAGGAGTTGGCCCTGCGTGTGGAAGACAGCGGGGGCGTATGCCTGGTACCGGGATTTGTGGGATTGGGAGCACCGCACTGGGATCCCTATGCCACGGGGACCCTCTTCGGGCTGAGCCGGGGAACCACACGGGCCCATATCGCCCGGGCGGCTTTGGAAGCCATCGCCTTCAGCACCATGGAAGTGATCGACTCTATGGCCGGAGATGCCGGCATTCCCGTTGCAGAACTGCGCGTCGACGGCGGCGCTTCCGTGAATAACCTGCTGATGCAGATACAGTCCGACACCATCTTTAAAAAGGTGGTAAGGCCCCGGATCACCGAAACGACGGCCCTGGGAGCGGCTTATCTGGCCGGACTGGCTTCCGGATTCTGGAAAGATACCGAAGAACTCGAAAAACAATGGAAGATAGAAAGAAGCTTCTTCCCCGTGGTGGACCCCGGTGAAATGGAGCGCCGCATCGCCCTCTGGAAGGAGGCGGTGAACCGAAGTAAAAAATGGTATCAGGAACATTAGGGAGGGAATGACTTCGTCGGCAGAAGGCCCTTCGGCATGAAAGAGATAAAATCAACATGTATAATTCTCAATTGCATAATTCATGAAATATCCATGCATCATTTATGCACCAACCAGTATGAAATTGCGAAGCTATTCTTTGCGCCCGAAAAAAACGGACAATAGCCGCAAAAATAAGTCACATGGATATTACATCTGTTTCTGGGAATGAACAATAACAACGTAATATTTTAAATAGATGAAACGGGAATCCTTCCTTGCGGAAGTCCGGTCGACGGATACCTGGGATATCATTGTCATCGGCGGAGGTGCCACAGGACTGGGGGTGGCTGTGGATGCCGCCTCCCGGGGATACAGGACGCTGTTGCTGGAGCAGTCCGACTTTTCAAAGGGCACGTCGAGCCGGAGCACCAAACTGGTGCATGGCGGCGTGCGCTACCTCCAGCAGGGTGACGTGGTCATGGTGATTGAAGCTCTCAGGGAGCGCGGACTGATGATCCAGAATGCGCCCCATCTGGTCTCCAACCGCTCTTTTGTGATCCCCTCCTATGAGTGGTGGGGGAGCTCCTTCTACACCATGGGGCTGAAAATGTATGACCTTCTGGCTGGGAAACTGGGACTCGGTCCCTCGAAAATGCTGAACCGCGAAGAGGCGCTGGAAGCTCTGCCCACGCTGACCCCGGAGGGATTGAAAGGGGGTACCATTTACCACGACGGGCAGTTCGACGATGCCCGCATGGCGGTTACCCTGGCGATGACGTGTGCCGACTACGGCGGAATCCTTCTCAATTATGTAAAGGTGACAGGGCTCATCAAAGAGGGTGAGATGGTGCGGGGGGTGGAGGCCATTGACCAGCTCACGGGAGAGACATTCTCCCTGACATGCCGGGTTGTGGTCAATGCCACCGGCGTTTTTGTCGATGACATCCTGAAGATGGATGATCCTGCTTCCAAAGGGATGATCAGCCCCAGTCAGGGGATTCACCTAGTGGTAGCCAGGGAGTTCCTTCTCCACGATTCCGCGGTGATGGTGCCCAACACTTCCGACGGAAGGGTCATGTTCGCCGTTCCGTGGCATGATCATGTCATCATCGGTACCACCGATACGCCGGTAAGGAAATGCGTTCTGGAACCTCTTCCCCTGGATGAGGAGATTGAATTTTTGTTGAAAACCGCCGGGGAATACCTGGTGAAGCAGCCTACCCGTTCCGATGTGACGAGTGCTTTTGCCGGCCTGCGGCCGTTGGCGAAACCCGAAGACGGAAAGAAGTCCACCAAGGAGATCTCGCGGAATCACAAGGTCATTGTTTCCATGTCGGGACTTATCACCATCACCGGGGGCAAATGGACCACCTACCGGAAAATGGCGGAAGATGTAGTGGAAAAAGCCTACATCATGGGAGGTCTCCCCGAGCGGGAATGCATCACTGCCCATTTGCCCGTCCATGGCTTCAGCCAGGACCTGGATGCCCGTTATGATCCCCTGGCACCATACGGTACAGACAAGAAGAAGGTGCTGGCCCTGGAAAAGGAAAATCCCGCCTGGCAGGGATTCCTCAGTGAGAAACTGAAAATCCGACGTTCCCAGGTGATCTGGGCTGTCAGGGAAGAGATGGCCATGACCCTGGAAGATGTTCTGGCCCGTCGCACTCGGGCCCTTTTCCTGGATGCCCGCGAGGCCATGCGCATAGCTCCGGAAACGGCGGCGCTGATGGCTGAGGAAACAGGCTGTGATGAGCGGTGGGCTGCCGTTCAGACAGCTGCCTTCTGTGGTCTGGCCCAAAAGTATATTATTGCTGAAAAACCTGATAAAACATAATCCTGTCCGGGATGTGGGGCCAGGGAATCAGACGCGCTTTTTCCCGGTCCCCGGAAAAATACCTCCGGCTTTCCCAATACTCCGGTTCCGACCTCCCCTTTGTGCCGGTTCCGACCTCCCCAATGCTCCGGTTCCGACCTCCCCAATGCTCCGGTTCCTCCTCCCCATCTATGTCCGGTGTTTTCGCTGAAGCTGGCATATAATTTGTTTAAAGAGGTCAAAAATGACAACCTATAGAATTTTTTGCAATCTTTGATCAACTTTTGTTCATGACTCTGATTTTCTAACATAAACATTAATCAAATGAAGAACCTGAATTTATCTGCAAAGGTGGTTGTCTTGTTAGCTACCCTTTTGATGATTCCCTCCTGTGCTGTCAATCCCGTGACCGGAAAACGTCAGATCATGCTGATGTCGGAAGCCCAGGAAATAGCCATGGGAGCACAATATGATCCCCAGGTGCTGGCCACCTTCGGTGTATATCCTGATCAGAAACTGAACAACTTTGTTCAGAAGATCGGTGACGACATGGGATTGATATCCCATCGTCCTAACCTGAAATATCATATCAAAGTTGTAGACAGTCCGGTGGTGAATGCCTTTGCCGTTCCGGGAGGATATATATACCTTACCCGCGGTATCCTGGCGCAATTCAATAATGAGGCGGAACTTGTCGGAGTGATAGGTCATGAAATGGGTCATGTGACGGCGCGTCATTCGGTGAGTCAGCAAACCAAGCAGACCCTCGGGCAGATTGCGCTCATCGGGGGGATGATCCTCTCTCCCAAGATTGCGGAGATGGGTGAGATGGCCATGCAGGGGCTTCAGCTTCTCTTTTTGAAATTCAGCCGCGACGACGAGCGGGAAGCTGACAAACTGGGTGCCGAATATGCGTCGAAGATCAGCTATGACGCCCATAAGATGGCCGACTTCTTCCAGGTGCTCAACAAGATGAACATGGCGGAATCGGAGGGAGGGGTGCCCACCTTTCTCTCTACCCACCCCGATCCGGGTGACCGCTACAACTCCGTTCATCAATATGCCACCAACTGGCAGCAGCAGTTGCAGAATACCAACTGGAAGGTGAACAGGGATAGCTACCTGCGGATGATCGATGGCATCGTCTATGGAGAAGATCCCCGGCAGGGATATACTGAATTCAACACTTTTTACCATCCCGAGCTGAAATTCCGTTTCAACTATCCGTTGGGATGGCAGTTCCAGAATTCTCCCATCCAGGTTCAGATGGCTCCAAAAGACGGAAGCGCCCTGATGGTTTTTACCTTTGCTCGTGGAAGCAACCTGCAGATTGCGGCCGACAGTACGTTGCTCCAGCTGGGAGTAACCGTTCAGGAGCGGCAGTCGACGACCGTCAACGGACTACCCGCCATCGCGACGGTTTCGGTCCAGACCAGCCAGGATCAGTCGACCGGACAGCAGGTTTCCAATCAGCTGTTATCCTATTTTTATAATCTCGACGGCAATTTCTATGTGCTGCACGGATTAGCAGGTTCGGCAAATTTCGCCAAGCTTTTCCCCACGATGCAGGGAGCTATGAAAACTTTTGCCAGGCTTACCGATGCATCGAAAATCAACGTAAAACCCGACTTACTGAGAGTTAAACAGGTAGCGCGCACAAGCACCCTGCAGGAAGCATTCCGCACGCTCGGGGTCCCGGCCGACAAATACCAGGAATATGCCTTCCTGAATAATTTGGAACTCACCGACCAGGTGCAGTCCGGTCAGATGATCAAAATCGTCACAAAATAGGATTGGCTGATGGGCTGGCGGGTGTTTGATTTGGAGTAGGGGCCGGGGGGATTGATCCCCCGGGGGATGGTCACCACATCAGGCAACTTGAACAACCGGAGGAATGTGGCGTCGGTCTGTGCTTTTCGGGAGGAATTTTCGTGCTCCGGAATTTTTGCGGGGTCTAAGGTGCGCAGGTATATCCCTCGGCCCGGCAGGCATAGGTCAGCATGCTGACCGGTGATTCACCGGGGATGCCAGGGATCAGGATCATGACAGCGTCATTTCAAAGAAGTCCGTAGTCGGCTTCGATGATGTCGGTTTTGATGCCGTTGATTTCATCAGGGATCCGCTCCTTTTTGGGAACCTTCTTTTTCTTCTTCTTAACATGTACCCTGATGCAGATCTCGTCGGTGACCACGCCGTTTACATATTTGTAGCCGACATCGACAGCATTTACCCCAGGGATGCTCATTAGTTCCTTTTCCACCAGTGCCAGTTGTTGGATTGCCTGTTCCAGTTTTGTTCGTGTCATTTTTATGTTAATAAAGGGAGACTATTCGTTTTCCAGTCCGCCCTTGCTGAGGTTGGGCTGCAGGCCAGCCTCGATGAAGACGGCGAGTTCCGTTTCTACAAACCCGATGGGGTTGGCAATGGTGAGGAAGGGAGCGCTGGAACTTCCGGCGAACAGGAGCCCGATGACCTTGTCGTCACCGTTGACGATGGTGCTTCCCGAGTCTCCGCTGTTGCTGAAGCGGGGATTGATGGTCGTGTCGGGGCGGATCAGGATCTGGCTGGTCAGGGTTTTCACTCCGATGCCGTCTCCGTAGTCGATGTTGACGGTACCGTTCAATCCGTCCACGAAACCATAGGTAAGCAAGGTGGTGCGGCCTCTTTTACGGACTGCGTCGCCCAGGAGCGCTGTGGCGGTTCCGGCGACATTCCCGATGTCGACGATGGCGGCAGAACTGTTGATGCCTGAATTGATGGAAGCCACGGCACCGTCAACATGGCTGCTGAGGACTGCTCTCAGGAGGGTACCGGCGCCATCGGCATGAGTTCCCATGTCAATGAGGGAAGGTTGGTTCATCTGGTCGCCCACATGCCATCCATTGTCGATGCACATGACATGATAATTGCTCAGCATAAGGGGTTTGCCGGTGGCAACGTCGGTCACCATACAGCCCAATGTTCCGGTGAAGATGTTGCCACCCACGGAGCGGTCTGGTCCGATGCTGATGCCGCCCTTCAGGGGGCGGTATTTGACCGTGTCGGACAGGAGCTCGTCAATGGCCTTTGGAGACAACATCTGAGGAACATAGGTCCCTTCAAGGACATCGGTTTTGATGCCATCAATTTCAGCAGGGATCATCTCCTTTTTGTAGACGGTTTTCTTTTTCTTCGTCACGTGAACCCTGATGCAGATCTCATCCGTGCGCTTGCCGTCCACATATTTGTAGCCGACATCCACGGCGTTGACACCGGATAATTTCAGGAAATCCTTCTCGGTACTTGATTTTACCCGCATGGTCGATTCCAATGATGCATTCATCCTGTGGGGTTTTTACGTTTTTCCTACTTTGTTTGGGCTTTTCGGAAACTGCCGTTCAGTGATAGTATATGTTCATAAATCACCTTCAAAAGCGAATTACTGACAAGTTACGATAATTGGGGGTGAAATTCATCTTTATTTTACAAAAAAAAACGGCCGCTCTGATAGGATGGTTGCTTATCTGCCATACTACTACACCTGCGTTTCTGTCACAAATCTTAACATCAGCCTTAACCTGACAGAGCGGAGCGATGGCTCTCGACCTTGACCTCGACCTTGATCTCACTCTACCATTCTGCTAAATATACGTTCTGCCATTAATTTTAACCTTAACCTCAACCTCAACCTTTACCTGCCGGCGCGCAGAGAAGGCCCTGGACCTCAGCCTCGACCTCAATAGTCGATTTGTCCATTAATCTAATCTTAACCATAGCCTTAACCTCAATCGTCGAGTTCTGTGCCGTTGACGGTAACATTTTTGACCGTCAGTCCCTCGAACCAGGCGGGATCCAGGGTAGCATTTTCCGTGGTGATCATCAGGTTTTCAAAGGTAAAGTTCCGGAGGCTATCATACTGCGATCGTTGGATGTCGGCGAAGATTTTGGTTTTCAGTTCGATATTTCGGAAGGTGATATGGTCGGAAATGGAGAAGGGGGGTGTTTCTCTTCCCTGGAGGTCGAAGAACTGGGTCCACGGCTTGGCATAGATGAGGCGGTCTGCTTCTCCGGTGATCCCTTCCACAGTGATGTATTCGTAGCGTTGCGGGGTGTCGGGGCGCATCTTGAGCCACAGCACGCGCGAGGGACCTTGCACGCGGCAGTTCTGCACCAGGATGTTGCGGTTGTGGATGGCTTCGCTGCCGCAGGTGACCGCCGAATGGCAGAAACCAAAGTCGCAGTTCCGGATGATGATGTTCCGGTTGGGTCCGTTGGTGGTGTCGGCATCGGCGTAGGGACCCTTACCCCCCTTGATGGCGATGGCGTCGTCGTTGACTTCCAAGGTGCACCCTTCCACGAGGACGTTGGTACAGACGTCGATGTCGATGGCATCGGTGCTGGGAGCTTTCACCGGTTCCACGGGGGAAAAGATATCCAGGTTGATGAGTCTGACGTCATTGCATTTGTAAAGGTGGGTGGTCCAGAAGCCTGAATTCTGCAAACGGACGTCAAGGATGGTCACATCGTCGCTGTTCCGGATGAATACCAGGCGCGGACGGCTGACTTCCAGGTTGGTGCATTGCGGATTCTCCTTCCGCCGTTGCCAGAAGGCTTCCCAGTACTTTCGGCCGTTGCCGTCGATGGTTCCCTTTCCGGAGATTGTAAAACCGTTGACACCATAGGCGTTGACTACCGCGGGGAAATAGTCGATGCAACGCCCTTCCATCCGGGAGGGCATTTTGGGAAAGTCGGTGATCTCGTCAGAACCGAGGAGGATGCCTCCCTCGCTGACGTGGAGGTGGGTGCCCGGTTTGAAGAAGAGGGCTCCCGTGCGGAAGCGTCCTTCGGGGATCACCACCACGCCGCCGCCGTGTGCCGCAGCACGGTCGATGGCCTCCTGGATGGCGACGGTGTTGAGGGTGACACTGTCTCCCACGGCACCAAAATCGGTTATCAGAAACCGGGGTCCAAGATCGTCGATATTCACTGATGTAGTGTCGAAAAACCACGCTGGAATATCCGTGCCGTCGGGGAAAGTTGAGGACAGGGTTGCCGGTTTCGGCGTGCAGGAAATCAAGAGAACTATAACTGCCATTACCGGAAGAACTGAGCCTATTCTTTTCATCATATTCAATTTCCGTAAAAATACGTATTATTCATATTTTGTTATTAAGGCAATGTGCAAAACTATTCTGATTTTATCAGCCCTTAAATATCTTTGTTAAATCCTGAATGTTTAGGTATGTTGTCAACTGAAGAAGTTGTTGCTTTTCAGAAAGAAAACAAGTCCTTTCTGAGGGACCGGTTTCATTGCGTTGAGATTGGTCTGTTCGGCTCTTTTCCTGGAAATTAACAAAATGAAAACAGCGATACAGATATCCTGGTCGTTTTTGAACCTGGAGTCAAAAACTTAAATGAGACTGAATTGAATCTGAAGGTTTTCTGAAAAAGAAATTTGACAGACCGGTTGATATGTGTGCCAAGAAATGAATTTCGCCGATTTTTAGGCCTCATGTTCCAAAAGAACCCATATTTTCATAGAAATGATAACTTCTTGCTGCTTTCTCTGAAAGAACCCATCGATAAAATCTTCCGTTACTGTTCAGGCTATACTTCTGCAGAGGAATTGTATCAGAATGACCGTGATTTTGATGCCACGATGATGAATTTTATTGTGATTGGAGAAATTTCCGGGAAACTCTCAAAAGAGTTTAAGGCAGCAAATTCAAATTCCGTCTCTCCGTCTCTCCGTCTCTCCGTCCCTTCATCACTGGATTTCTCAGTTCTTCAGCATTATTTGATATCCAGCTGTCCTTTTCCTCCTTCGCGGAGGTTTCTCACGCCGGTGGTTCCTCCGCCCGCCAGGGTCAGGTCGTGGGGCTTGTTGGTCTTCCATGCGCCCCGGGTGAAGTCGGGAATCTCGATGGGGGCGGAGTTGTTGGCGATGGACCATTCGCTCAAGGGGACGATGCTGCTCCAGGCGGCGGCGTCGTAGACGTCCATGTCCATGGGCAGGCCGTTACGCAGACAGTCGATCATCCGCCAGTCCATCAGGAAGTCCATTCCGCCGTGTCCGCCCACTTTTTTGGCCATCTCACCCACGCGCCTTACGATTTCCGGGGTGTATCTCTCTTCGATCTCCTTCATTTTGGCGTCGTCGGCCACATCATGGCCGAAGGCGATATGCTGCAGCGGCCATTTCTGGGCGAAGCACTTCGTGCCGCTCAGCAGGTGGATACGGGAGTAAGGGCGGGGAGAGCTCACGTCGTGCTGGATCATGATGGTGCGACCCTTGTGGGTGCGGATCAGCTGGATGTCCATGTTCCCGCGCATTTCCCAGCTTGTGAACTTTTCGAAGAAGGGGTCTTCCTTCGCCTTTTTTTCGATCCGCTGTTTCAAGGTGAAGTCGTCGGACATCATGGCGGTAAGGTATTCCATCTTATCGCCTCGGTTGATGTTCATCGCCTGACAGATGGGGCCTAGTCCGTGCGTGGGGTACATGTCGGCCTTGCGCCGATTGTCATACAACCGCCACATCTTGTGGTAAGCGCCGTCGCTCATCCGTTCATCCTGGGGCTTGTTGAACATCCAGTATTCGAGGTCGTGGATGTAGGCTCCCTCGCCGTGGATGAGGTCTCCGAAGACCCCTTGCCGCACCATGTTGAGGGTCAACAGTTCAAAGAAGTCGTAGCAGCAGTTTTCCAGCGGGATGCAGTGTTTGCGGGTGCGTTCCGAGGTTTCCACCAGTTCCCAGCAATCCTCGAGGTGGAAGGCTGGGGTGACCTCGATGGCGGCGTGTTTGCCCCCGTTCATGGCGGCCAGGGCGATGGGCACATGCCATTGCCACGAGGTGGCGATGTAGATGAGGTCGACGTCATCGCTTTCGCATAAGCTGCGGAAGCCTTCGTCCCCCGAGACATATTCCCTGGCTTTGGGATGGCCGGCATTCTCCAGAATCTTCTGTCCGCCGTCGACAGCGGCCTGCCGGACGTCGCAAAGGGCGGCGATCTCCACCCCCTCGATGAAGGTCATCCGTTCCACGGCTCCCGACCCGCGGTCGCCAATGCCCACGATGCCGATGCGCACCTTGCCGAGTCGGGGGGCGGCATACCCGCACATGTTGACGGCCATGACCGGTTGGCGTTTTGTCAGTTTTTTGATCTGTCTGAGGTTTTCTTTGTCTTCCCAGCCGGCAAAGGCCATTGCCGGGGTGGAAGCCAGAATGCCGGTCCCCAGTGCGGCATTCCTCAGGAAGGTTCTGCGATTCGTTGCCATAAGTTTTTCTACTTGGATAGCCTGTTAAAATTAAGGTACGTTTACTGATGCCAAAATAGTCATTTATGTTGTACTATTTATCAGGATCGGGCATCAAAATCTTTTTCTATATATTTGTGCGGGAAATCCGGATCTTCCTGCGGGACCTGGCTGCGGGTGTGCTTATACCTAGCATACAGCCGGGGGATATTCCGATGGACGGTTTACCGGATTGAATTAACGATTACAAATATTTGCCAGAATATGAAGCTGAAAAATATCTTCGGAACGATACTGACCACGTTGGGCATTGCCGCACTGATTTATGCCGCTTTTCTTTTCGCCAATGCCACCCCGGGCACCTATGACGTGCGGTCATCGATCATCTTCGCCGTCCTCGGACTCATCTTCTTCATCACCGGAATTGGACTCATCCGCGCCATCGGGGAGAAACACCCCGATGAGTAGGTCCCCCTCTTTCCTGAATATTTCCCTGGTGATAACTCTTGACCCTGACCTTCCGAAGCGGAGCGGAAGCTCTTGACCTCGGACCCCGACCCGCACACCCGCACACCCGCACACCCGTTCACCCGTTCACCCGTTCACCCGCAAACCTGCAAACCCGCACACCTGCAAACCCGCACACCCGCACACCCGCACACCCGTACACCCGCACACCCGTAGACTCGTAGACCTGCAGCGACGGCCCTTGTCTGTTTAAAATGCCTATATAATAAGCCAAAAAATGCTTATATTGCCTATAGAATATAACATTAAATTGAAAAAATACCTATAGAATGTGACAGGTCCGGGACAAAGAAGGGACCTCTTCCGAGCTGGATTATCTTTTTATTAATGATGGGGTAGCCATTCCTGCGGAAGTGAAATCGGGTAAATTAAGATCTTTACACCAATATGGGGAAATAGTCCGGCCTAAACTGTCTGTCAGGTTATATGCCGGTCATTTTCAGATTGATCATTTAAGACGCTTTCCGGCCATACTTTCCGGCTGATGAATCTTTCCTGCTACCTTTCCGGAAAATTGAAGGATTATATCGGGTTGAACAGCAGATACGTGGAATTTCAATATTTTCTGATTTTTTTCCATGTCAGGGAGAAGTCATCTTCAGAGAATTATATCTTTGCAGGTTATTGTGATAATAACAACTAATAAAACAGTCTTATGAATTCCAATTCGCAGAAAGTATCTGTTCTGGAGAAAATCGGATATAGTTTGGGCGATTTTGCGGCCAACCTGATTTTTCAGACGCTGATGACCTTTTTGGCCTTTTTTTACACCGATGTGTTCAAGATCCCTGCGGGGGCTGCCTCGGCCATTATCTTCATAGGGGGGATGATCGGCGCCTTTTTCAACCCTGTCATGGGGATCATCGCCGACCGTACCAATACCCGATGGGGAAAATTCAGACCCTGGATCCTGTGGACGGCGGTGCCCTTCGGGGTGATTGCCCTGCTGGCCTTCAGCACTCCCAATTTCGGAATGAGCGGGAAAGTCGCCTATGCCATGATTACCTACATCCTGCTGGTGATCATCTACTCGGCCAACAACCTGCCCTACGCTTCTCTCAGCGGGGTGCTCACGGGCGATATGAAGGAGCGTAACAGCATTTCGAGTTACCGTTTCGTGGCGGTTAACATTGCCCAGTTCATTGTACAGAGCCTCCTGCTGCCCCTGGTGCTTATCCTAGGCAAAGGGGACAAAACCGTGGGATTCGAGAAGACCATGCTCCTCTTTTCCATCACCGGGATTGTCTTTTTCATCATCACTTTCCTGACCACCCGGGAGCGGATCGTGCCCCAGCAGGAACAGCAAACGAGTGTGAAGACCGACCTGAAGGACCTTTTCAGGAACAAGCCCTGGATCGCCATGCTGATCATCACGGTCTTCATTTTCATTACGCTGTCGCTCAAAGGGGGGATGTATGTTTACTATTTCGAGAATTACCTCAGCGAGGAAGCGCTGGCGCGGTTCCTGGAGAATGTGGGTTTCAACCGCTTCATTGCGGGCCTCAACAGTATGCTGACCGGCATGGGACTGGTAGGTTTCATCTGGCCTGAAGACGCTCCCACGTCGGCCTTCAGCCTCTTTAACGCCGGGGGCATCATCATGGGGCTCATCGGTATCGCCATTTCGAAAACCCTGGCCGACCGCTTTGGAAAACGCGACGTTTTCGGATACAGCCTTTTTGTAGCGGCCCTGATGCAACTGATGTTTTACTTCTGGGGGCAGCAATCGATCGGACTGGTTTTCGCTACCCAGCTGGCCCATGGTTTCTTCTACGGAATCGGAACCCCGATTCTGTGGGCCATGATCGCTGACGTGGCCGACTACTCGGAGTGGAAAAACAACCGCCGTGCCACGGCCATCATCTTTTCGGCCATGATTTTCGGGCTGAAGACCGGACTGAGCATCGGCGGCGGGCTGGTTGCCGGCATCCTTGCCCTATACGGGTACCAGGAGGGACTGGCCGTGCAGAATGAGGCCACCATTAATGGTATTAAAACAGCCATGAGCATCTATCCCTTCCTTACCTTCTGTGTGGCGGTGGCTTTCTGTCTTTTCTATTATGAAATCAACAAGAAGATGGAGCTGCAAATTCAGAAGGAGTTGGAGGATCGCCGGAAGTAGCCGATTTTTACTATTTTTATGCGATGAGGCGGAAAGCTTCAATAGCGTTTATTATGATTGCAAATGACAATAAACAAATGAATTATGATTAGCAAATTAAGTAATACTCTGATGGTTGCTTTGGCTGCCATGGCCCTTTGGGCCTGTAATTCCTCCGGCAGGGTTGAGGGTGGAGCAGCGATTAAGGATGGTTTTGCCGACAAGTTCTTTATCGGAACGGCCATGAATGCCCGGGAGATTACAGGTGAGGATTCTGCCGCTGTGGAAGTCATCAAAAAGCACTTCAATGCCATCGTGGCTGAAAATTGCATGAAGCCCGGTCCGATACAACCCCGTGAAGGGGAATTCAATTGGGACCTGCCCGACCGGATGGTGGCCTTTGGTGAAGCCAACAATATGTTCATCACCGGTCATGTACTGCTATGGCATTCACAGGCTCCCCGCTGGCTTTTCACCGACTCGCTGGGGAACGCCGTCTCCCCCGAAGTGCTTACCCAACGGATGAAAGACCATATTTACACCGTGGTGGGTCGCTACAAAGGCAAGGTGAAGGGATGGGATGTGGTCAACGAGGCCTTGCTTGACGACGGATCATACCGCAAAAGCCGGTTTTACGAGATTCTGGGCGAGGAGTTCATTCCCCTGGCCTTTCAATTCGCCCATGAGGCAGATCCCGATGCCGAGCTTTACTACAACGATTACAACGAATGGTACCCGGGGAAAGTGGAGGCCATCGTAAAGCTGATCGGACAGTTACGTGAGCGGGGGCTGCGCATCGACGCCGTGGGCATGCAGGGCCACATCGGTATGGACCATCCGACCATTGAGGAGTATGAAAATGCCATCATGGCTTATGGCAATGCAGGGGTCAAGGTGATGGTCACTGAACTCGACATGTCCATATTGCCTTTCCCTGACCGCAACGTGGGGGCGGAAGTCTCGGCCGACTTCGATTACCAGGCAAAACTCAACCCGTATACTGAGGGGCTTCCCGATTCCGTGTCAGTGGCCTGGAACAACAGGATGGGGGAATTCTTCGACCTCCTCCTGAAACACGCTGACCTCGTCACCCGGGTCACCGCCTGGGGGACCACCGACCATACCTCCTGGAAAAACAACTGGCCGGTGCGTGGGCGGACAGACTATCCGCTGCTCATCGACCGCAACTACCAGCCCAAACCTTTCCTGGAAAAGTATGCTAAAAAATGATGGCACCGGGTTTTTATGGGGCATAGTCAGGTTTGTCCCTGGTGAAACAAAAACAATAAAACAATCATTAAATTATTAAGGAGATATATTATGTCAAAAGAAAGAGATGCTTTCGTTTCGGCGAAAATCGCGAAAATGAGCCTGCTGGAAAAATGCGGCCAATTGCTAACATTCACCTGGCGGGGTGCCATACCTACCCCCTCTGGAATTGAACAAATCACCAAATTACATGCGGGAGGGATCTGTCTGGAACCTTATGCCCTGGAAACCTGTAAGAATCTTTATTGGGGACGCTCTCAGGTCGATCCGAACTTCGAAAAACCAGCGGATTATTTCGATATTTCTCATACATGGTTCGACTCACGTGCTTTTGGGATCAGTGTTACCCCCGAAGAACTCACCGAAGCCCTTAATAACCTTCAGAAAATCGCCATGGAGCGGCCTTCCGGAATTCCTCTTCATGTGACCATTGATATGGAAGGTGATTTCAAAAACGACTATTCCGCGGGGGGTGTTCTGCAATTTATCCCTCCGATGGGCATTACTGCCATAGGGGATGTGGACCTGGCCTATAAAATTGCCAACCTGATGGGACGGCAGATGGCTGCCATGGGAGTCACCCAGTTCTATCACCCTGTGTGCGATGTGAACATCAACCCTCTGAATCCCGAAATCGGCGTCCGTTCTTTCGGCGACAATGCCGATGCCATCGTGAAATTTATCGAAGCCACCGTCCGAGGGTATGAAGATGCAGGCGTTACGGCCACCGTCAAACACTTTGCCGGCCGTGGTGATTCGTCAACCGATGCCCACGATACCCTTGACATTTGCCGGGGCGACAAACAACGCATGCAGGATGTGGAATTAAAGGCTTTCCAAGCCGGTATCGATGCCGGCGCCTCGGCGTTGATGACCGCTCACACGATTTTTCCGGTGTATGATGAAGAATACCCGGCCACGCTGTCAAAAAAGATCCTCACCGACCTGCTGAGAGGGGAGATGGGATTTGAAGGAATTATCGTTTCCGATGCCATCGGTATGGCCGCCATTCTGAAAAAGTGGCCGCTTCCGTTGGCCTGTGCCATGGCAATCAAAGCCGGCGTCGATACGATTTTGCTTAAAGCCGATGACGAATCCCGTTCACAGTGTCTCTTCGGCATTAAAAAGGCCGTTGAAGAAGGGTGGCTTCCCGAAGAACGTGTCAACGATGCCGTACGTCGTTTGCTTAACAGGAAGTACGACCAGGGCTTGTTTGAAAAAGCCGGTAAGATGGATCCGAAGGAAGTCACGGCCATTGTTCGCAACAAGGAAAACAGGGATTTCTCGTGGGAAGTGGCACGCAAGGCATTGCTGGTGGTCCGCGATGATAAAAAACTGCTTCCGTTGAGCAAAGACAAGAGAATCCTGGTGATCGAACAATGCATCCCTTATGAATTCCTGGGAAAAGATATGTACAGCCATGCCCACATGTTCTGTGAGCAGATGACCAAACATTCCACGAATATCATCCTGGATGATACCGCATTCCATGCTTCGGAAGAGGATGTCGAAGAAGCCTTGGCCCTGGCGAAGGAAGCCGATCTGGTGGTGATGACCAACTACTATGCCCGTATTGAGAAACGCGGAAATAACACCCATCTTGTAAAAGCTCTGAAAAAAGCTGGGCATGACGTGGTTGTTGTGACAAATTTCCCCTACAGAAAAGGCACAACCACCATGGCCGATGCTGTGGTCTGCAATTTCTCCGGCACTCCCGATTCCATCAGGGTGTCCGCTGATTTGCTCTTTGGTACAGTCAAAACCTGTCCCACGACAAAAATGCCCATTGATTTAAGTGCGGAAGCTAATCTTCCTGAAGAGCCTGAAGTTGAACCCACAAGGGAAAAAAGGAAGAAAAATGTCAACGTATGGCAGGGCAAGTGCTGATTGTCCCGCCTTTTGATTCAATGTGAACCAACAATTCTCCGGGCGTCAGCCATGGTTATAACTAACTTGCAGGCGGCCGAAATTCAGATTAATTGCCGGAACCTGCCGGAACCGGCTTTGTTAAACAATATTAATCAAGAAAAATGACAAAATCCAGTTCATTCAATATTAAGGATCTCTACACCATAACGGGACCCAGGATCACCGAAATTTATGAGAAGAACAAAATGACGGTCCATTTTCAGGGAATGTCCAAGTGTTTGCAGTTTCCCCATACCGTGGCCATCATGGGAGCGCCGACCTGTTCCGTTGGCATTTCCCCTTACGGCCTCTATAACCGGTTGAACGATGCCGGCCGCCTCATCCTGTTAAACCAGAAAGCGGTTCAGTTTGGCTCGGCACCCTATATCAGCACCTACGAGGGGAACACCTTGCTGACCCAGCTGCAACCCGGCGAAACGGAAGCCGACGATATTCCGGCAATGAAAAATTACTATCCCAAAGCCGTCGACGAAGAAAATGTAAAAATGACCATTGCCACTCCGTCCCTGGAACTGGAATATTCCCTGGAAGATGTCAAGGTAACCAGGAGGTTTATCTCCCCGTTTCTGTCAGGCAATGAGCAAACCCTGATGCCCATCAGCGTTGAGGAATTTATTGTGGAGAATAACACGGACGAAGATCAGGAATATACTCTGGTGGTGCCCAGGCCTTCCCTGGTGAATTTGCAGGAGAAAGAGCTGAAGCCGACCGACCAGGACAGCGTTTACGTGAGCAGCGCCGCCATTTCGGGGCAGAAACACGAGGCCTTTGAAATGAACGGCATACGCGGCGTGGTCATGGGCAGCACCGAAACGGAAAACAGGATGATCATCGCCGTTTCCGATGTTCCCGGTGTAACTGTCGATACGCAGCCCTATTTCTTATTGAACAAATACTCGGGTGACCTCCTTATTACTGCGGAAGGCAACTTTTATGAAAAATGCGAACCCGTCAAGAGAAGGGATTATGGAGCCGCGATCGGTTTAACCATGACCCTCCGTCCGGGTCAGTCAAAGACCATCCCTTTCGCTGTTGTCCTTGACTTCCCGGTTCAGGAGTATATCGACGGAATGAAATTCGACCGGAAATACATCGGCAATTTTCAAAATGCCGGAACCCGGGCGTTTGATCTGACGAAAATCGCGCTTGAAAGTTACCCGCAGTGGTGGAAGGCGACGTTGACCATCCAGGAGCGGATCTTCAATCTGATTTCCTCCTCTCCCTCGTATCAACACGATCGCGAAGGGGCGCTGCGTCTGACCCGGCTCATGCTGAACGAATTTCATTTCCCGCTGTCGAACGCCAATATCTGGATTGAGGAAAATGGCGTTGAAAAAGCCCGTTTCCTCGAATGTTTTGATTATTCTTATATCGATCCTTCCGACGTGGACTGGTACTCCATGCTGCTGCTGATGATGTTCCCCGAAGTGGAGAAAGATTTGTGCCAGGCATTTATCGATTCCATCAATGCTGTTGATCCCACTCCGCGTTGGTACCACCATCACGCTTCCTTTGTGGAAGCCAGGATGCATTTCGAAGAATTTCCGGAAGAATACGAAGGGAAAAAGCTGACCCAGATCCGCGATGATTTCAAAACCCTGGGGAGCGTTGCCCATGATGTATGTATGTTGTCAAAAGGACATCCGCTGCGTAACGTGAGCGATTATGCCTGGTACAACAACAACTACTGGGTTGACCTGTATCCGAAACTGATGATGCGCGTGCTCCGGAATGTGAAGTTCACCGGCGATATGGAATTCCTGCGGTCGAATTGGGAAACCATGAAATTCGGATTGGAATCGCTGTTAAAACTCGATTTTGACGGGGATGGAATTCCGGAAGGAAATCCCGACGATGTGAAGAATACCTTTGACAACCTGGTGCTTTTCGGTGCCGATGCTTATGACGCCACCCAATTCCTGGGCGGCTGCCAGGCGTTGATCAAGATGGCGCAAATGCTGGGTGAAAAGGAAGACGAGAAACACATTCAGGCAAAATATGACAAAGCCTGGGCCAGTTTTGAGCAACTGTGGCGTGAAGATGTGAATAAGAAAGGGGAAAAACTGGAATACTACATCACCTGTTTTGATCCGAAAACAGGGGAATCCAATACCGATGTGTGGACCAATCAACTCGATGCCTTGTGGTACCTCCTTTCCATTGGAGAAGCGCCTGCGATTCCGGAGGAAAGGGTGAAAAAGATCCTCAGAACCATCTACAACACGAACAAAGCCTTCATGGGGTGGGCCATGTGTAAAACCAAGGATGGTGAACAAGTGGAATCGGAACAGGGACAGGATGTGTATACTACTTCCAACTATGTTTTTGCCCAGTTACTTGATTATTACGGAATGGTGGAAGAGAGTAAGGAGGTTTACAAACACATGGACCGTGTGGTTTTCGAATACGCCAATACCATGATCACCCCCGATAATCTCAGGGCTGAGCTTGAATTGGAAGCTGGTGAAACCGAAAAGGGGCCTCATTACATTGTGGCAGCTTATCCGAGGCCCGGCGCCGTCTGGACCCATCTGGTGATGAACCATGTGAAGGATTTGCGTGCCAAAAATCAGAGCGAAACCGTGGATCCGAAAGAGCTGATCCCATTCTTTCCGTGGTTGATGAGTCCCGAAAAAAAGACAGAGTAATACGTAAGGATTAATAAATTCTACAGCTGAAAGAGTTTGTGATGAGCAAAAAATATGATATTACGTTCGTAGGGCACATGGTCTACGACGAAATAATTCCCTTCGGTGGCGTTGCCCGTGTCGCTCCAGGAAGCGCAGTTTTATGCGGGGCCATGGTAGCTGCAAGAGTCGGAAAGAAGGTGGCCGTGGTAACCAAAATGGCCGTGAAAGACGAACATATTCTTCAACCGATGAAGGATCTTGGAATAGATACCTTTTTGATTCCCAGTGAAGAGACCAGCTATAACCGGGTATTGCATTATTCTGCAAATGTTGACGAACGTGAAATGACCCTCCTCAAATCGGCGGGGTTGATTTCCATCGGTGACGTGCCCGAATTGGATACCACATGTCTTCATCTGGCAGGGATTTCAGATACCGAATTTGACATGCCCCTTATGAAAGGTTTGAAAGCCAGGAATTACCGGAGCCTGTCGGTCGATATGCAGAGTTTTGTCCGTCATATCAATCCGGTAACCAAGAACCACGAGTTCAGCGATGTTGCCGGTAAAGAAGAGATCGCAGCCATGATGGACAAGCTTAAACTGGATATTGTTGAAGCGAAGCTTCTGACCGGCACCGATGACCTGGAGAAAGCGGCGATTATTGTTGAATCCTGGGGCTGCCCCGAAGTGATGATCACCCATTCGGAGGGAGTTTTGGCAAGGGTTAACGGGAAAACTTACTATGAAAGATTTTCCAACAGTAACGTGTCAGGCAGGACAGGCCGCGGCGATACGACCTTTGCGGCTTACCTTTCACGCCGGTTGGATCATGATGTGGCGGAGTCGTTGAAGTTTGCTGCCGCCCTGGTATCGATCAAAATGGAAACCCCCGGGCCGTTTGCCGGGACAATGGAAGAAGTGAATAAACGAATGGAAGAGAAACATCGATAACTGAAAGATGGTAGATAAGAAAAGCAAGTACCTGATTGACGGTATTTATGCTGCCGATCCTTCCGTACATGTTTTCAACGGTAAAATCTATATTTACCCATCCCACGATGTGGAATCAGAGGTTCCTGTAAATGATTACGGTGACCATTACAACATGTACGATTATCATGTATTCTCGATGGAGAGTATCGATGGGGAGGTGACTGACCACGGTGTCGCCCTTCATGTGGAGGAGATTCCCTGGGCAGGGCGACAGTTGTGGGATTCGGACTGCGCTTACAAGGATGGCAAATACTACCTCTACTTTCCGCTGAAGGACCAGAACGACATCTTCCGCATCGGGGTGGCCATTTCGGAACGTCCTGAGGGGCCTTTCCAACCCCTGGATGCCCCCATGAGGGGAAGCTATTCGATCGATCCCTGCGTGTTTCGCGATGACGATGGCACTTTTTATATCTACTTTGGAGGTTTGTGGGGCGGACAGTTGCAGCGTTACCGGAACAACAAAGCCATCGAGTGCGGCCATGAGCCTGCCGACGGGGAGCCGGCCCTCACGGCCAGGGTGGCCCGTCTGCGCGACGACATGGTGGAATTCGGAGAAGAACCCCGTGACGTGGTCATACTCGACGAAAACGGAAAGCCTCTTACCGCCGGCGATCACGACCGCCGCTTCTTCGAAGCTTCCTGGATGCATAAATACAACGGGAAATACTATTTCAGCTATTCTACCGGCAACACCCGCCGTCTCTGCTACGCCACCGGCGACCATCCTTACGGACCCTTCACTTACCAGGGGGTGATCCTTACCCCGGTGGTGGGGTGGACCACCCACCATTCGATTGTGGAGTTCAAGGGCAAATGGTACCTCTTCCACCACGACTGTGGTCCTTCAGGAGGAAAGGAGTGGCTGCGCAGCCTCAAGGTGGTGGAACTGGAATACCGCGCCGACGGCTCCATCGTTACCTTGGAGGGCACAGCGGAATGAAAACCCGCACGCACCCGCTCTCGCGGCTCCATCAAATCCGTTCGGGTTCAGACCCCCAGGTAGCGGCTCAGCTTCCGGAACCCGGGGGGATTCCCGATCTGCAGGTTAGCCACCAGGTCATTTGCTTATATCAGTTGGTAGGAACTTAGATTCCACTTCATTGCAAGCATGTCACATTAAATGTTACCCATAAACTGCTCAAAGGTTTCGCTGCCAAAGGACCTGCCAGCGTAGGATAGTTACCATTGTACTTTGTGCAAAATTTTATTTGTTTACGAATAAAAAAACTAAGATTCATGGAAAAATTCCGTAAATTGATTGTCTAATTTTAGTAGTACTTAACAAACCATCTTACTAATGAAATCAATACATACCATCACAGCTATGGTGCTTTTTCTGGCATCAACCACCTGTGGGCAGGCAATTGAAATTGAACGGAATGCATCCTGGGAAGACCGGCATACAGAAAGACCACTTCCTGCGCAGAAGATGATTTCTACCCAGGACGAACGGAATCTGCATAATCTGGGATTATCAACAGATCTTACCTTTTTAGCTGTCAAAGGGAAAATACAAAAACTGGATAGTATTGTATACCAGAACTATAATAAAAACACCCAAAAGTGGATGAATGATGAGAAAGACGAATTTTTCTACGATGCCCGGGGGGAAAATGTTACAGCCATTTCTTTTCAATGGAACGATACAACAAAAAGATGGCAGGGGCAAAAGAAGAACTGCTACCTTTACGATGGGTACGGCAATGTAACACAAAACCTTTCTTATCGGTGGAATCAAACGACAAAACTTTGGGAGGGTTATGCCAGGAATGACTACAGCTATGATCTGAGCATGCATTTAACGCAGAATGTTTTCTATAACTGGGATAAAACCGCAGAAGAATGGGCTGAAAGTCAGAAAGCAGAAAACGTATATGATTCCCTTGGTAACATCAGGCAAAGAATAAAGTATAAGGCGTGGGATAAAACCTTGAACCAGTGGATACCGGACGAGAAAGAGGAGATCACTTACGACACCTTGGGTAACTATGTATCGTCCACCATGCACAAGTATGACGAAACCATCCCTCAGTGGAACATTAGTTCAAAAACAGAATGGAGATGGAATATAAAAAGCATCCTTATTAACTGTACCACATTTAACTGGGACAAGGCACTAAGCCAATGGGTGAACAGCATCACGACTGATTACATCAGTGATACTACTGGAAACCACACCCAGGTGGTTTCTTATTCCTGGGATAAAATTTCCGGCCAGTGGGTGGGTAGTTATAAATCCGAATATACCTACAATCCCGGGGGGAAACTTACCTTGTCCATTGTGTACTCCTGGAATAAAACCTCCAAAGTGTGGGTAAGCAATAGGAAAACGGAAATCAGTTACGACGCCAATGGCAAACTGCAAAAAGATGCCAGGTACAACTGGAATGTTGCGGGCAACAAATGGATCGGTACACTGCAAAGGGAATACGCATACGATACCAGCCGGAACAAAATCCTGGAAATGTTTTACTCATGGAATACCAACTCAGGCCAGTGGGTGATGAGCGATAAGGAAGAATATATCTATGACGGGACAGTCTTTTCTTCGGATCTGCTTTTTGGAGATGATTGTTATCTCAGTACCCTCAATGATACTGTTTTTACTAAACTGACGGGTACTGTTTCGTATTCCCGGGATGCAGGTTCCGGCCAGATGGTTTATTCATATAAAAGATTGCTTTATTATTCTCCTTTCTTCATCACTGGTGATACCACAAAGGCATTGATCTGTGAAGGCAAAAGTTACTCCTTTATGAGTAAAATATACAACAAGGCAGGGTTCTACTCCGACACACTGATTTCGTCAAAGGGCGCCGATAGCATCATATTCCTCTCGCTATCTGTCCACCCCGCCTACCAGCCCAAAGTGGAGGTCAGGGGCGATACGCTGGTTTCCCCGGATCCCTATTCTTCCTATCAGTGGTATACCGATGCCGGCATCATTGAGGGAGCCACAAAAAGCAAATATGTGATCAGCAAGGGAGGTATATATCACTTGGTAGTCACCGATGGCAATGGCTGTACTAACACCTCTGCCCCTGTCACAGCCATCCATTCTTCTGCTGAAGGGAGTAAAACGAAAGCGCTCAGTTATACCCTCTTCCCCAATCCGTGTACCGGTCGTTTTGCGGTAAGGCTGAATTCTTCTTCCCGGGAAAGAATCAGCATTCATCTTTTAAATCCTGTGGGGCAGGTGGTGGAAAGCAGGCAGGTTGATCTGTCCGGCGAGGGGCATATGGAACACTTTAACCTCTCTCATCAGGGTAGAGGGATTTATTTGCTGGTGATTACCAGCGGGAATCATCAATCGGTCGGGAAGATGGTGGTGCAGTGAAACGTTCGATAGTCAAGTATCCCTAAATAATGGTGAGCGGGTTCTTCCGCTGGCCCGG